>ERZ772883.131-NODE-131-length-87626-cov-7.625789_pt1 | contig 87626 bp, 86 predicted proteins | sample MGYA00580575_ERZ772883 | MGnify/ENA primary metagenome ERZ772883 (study PRJEB29015, sample SAMEA2737666) | human gut metagenome | biome: human gut; feature: human-associated habitat; material: faeces | place: China | collected 2012 ... | reverse complement strand
AGTCCGGGGCGCAGGGGCACTGCCTCTGTGCTTGTTGCAGGTGTATTTACTTTTTATAAAAGAAGTGTTAAGATATGAATAAATTCCTTTTACGGAGGGATGGCGAATGCCTGAGCAACTTTTGTCCCTGCTGGGAACGAATCTGGTGGATTTTCTGGTCTACGGCGCCATCGCACTGGTGGTGCTGGTGGGCGTTTGTAAATGTATCTATCCCGTGTTCCGTAACGGCTCCCTGCTGAACCGTGCCGTAGCCAAATTGGAAAAAACAGCCGGAAATAATCAGCGGCCCTCGTGGCGGGAGCCGCGCTTCCTCGGCCGTGCGCTCCGCAATGAATGGCAGAAATTCCTGCTGAACGCGGGGCAGCTGGATGTGCGTGGAATGCCCTGCGATATCGAAGACTATATAAATGAAGATAGTGTGATCGATAAGCCCGGCCATTCCCAGCTGGCGGAACTCATCCCCAGTCTGTTGACCTCGCTGGGCATTCTGGGCACCTTCATCGGCCTGATGGAGGGCCTGACCAGCGTCAACTTTTCCGACGCGCAGGGCACGATGGACAGCATTCCCCTGCTGCTGACCGGGATGCGCTTTGCCTTCGCCACCTCCGTGGCGGGCATTACCTGCTCGCTTCTGTTCAATATGTTCTACCGCATGAGCGTGGGCCGGGCATGCCGGGCGCTGGACAGCTTCGACGAAGCCTTCTATGAGCTGGCCATGCCCCGTCCCCTTTTGCCGGAGGTGCAGCTGATCTGCCAGAAGCAGGACGAAGAAGAACGGCTGGCCCGCATTGCCGAAGCGGTCGGCAACCGGGTGGCCTCGTCGCTGGAAATGGCCGTCAGCCGCGCCATGGATCCCCTGACCAAGTCGCTGGATACTTTCATTCAAGGCGCTACGCAGGAACAGGTGGAAGGTGTGCGGCGCATCGTTGGCCAATTCGTCAGCCAGATGAACGCCCAGCTTTCCGGTCAGATGACCACACTGGGCCATACGATGGAAATGGTCAGTCAGGGCCAGCTGCAGACCCAGAAAAATTTGCAGAATACGCTGAACGCCGCGCAGGCCATGGCGGCGGACGCACAGTCCATGCAGGTTGCCAGTGCCCAGATGGCGCAGGTCCTTCAGAACTGGGCGGAAGAACTGAAAAACAGCCAGACCAAGCGCACGGAGGAAGCCGCCATGCTGGAAGAACAGAACCAGAATCTGCGGCAGGAGTTGGAGCTGCTGACCCGTTCGCTGGCGGATATGCGCATTGCCGCCGACCGCCTGACCAGCGAACTGGACGATCAGATGACCCAGAACGACCTGAGCCTTCCGGGCTGACGGGAGGGAAGAGCCATGCGCAGAACCGCAAGACACAAGGCCAGCGTGGATCGGGGCGCTTCGTGGATCAGCTATTCGGACATGATGGCGGCCCTGATCCTGGTATTCGTGCTGATTCTCTGCTACAGCATGTACCAGTACTTTACCATGCTGGACACCAAAACGGCTGAGCTGGATGAAAAGGGCGCGCTGCTGGCTTCGCAGGAAGCCACGCTGCAGGCCCAGCAGGCCACTTTGCAGGATCAGGAAGCCACACTGCAGGCCCAGCGGCAAACCTTGAGCGACCAACAGACCAAGCTGGACGAACAGACCGAGACCCTGTCCCAGCAGCAGGCGGCGCTTTTGCAAAAGCAAAACGAGCTGACCGAAGCCCTGACCGATCTGGAGGACAAACAGGGGCTTTTGGACGACCAGAACCTGACGCTGGAAGAACAGAAACAGATCATTCTGGCGGCCCAAACCGCTCTATTACAGAAAGAAGACGAACTTTCCGTCGCCAAGGCCGATCTGGAGGCCAAGCAGAACGAGCTGGCCAACGCCACGATCCTGCTGGGACAGCAGCAGGAAGCCATGAGCACCCAGCAGAAAAAGCTGGATGATCTGGTAGGCGTGCGAACGAAGATCATCCGGGAGCTGGGCGACGCGCTTACCAGCGCCAATCTGAAAGCCTCCGTAGACCGAAACACCGGCGATATCATGCTGGAAAGCGCCGTTTTCTTCGACGTGGGCAAGCACAGCATCAAGCAGAGCGGCCAGACCCTGCTCAACCAGTTCATCCCCGTTTATCTGGGCGTACTGCTTTCGCCCGAATATTCCGACTATCTTGGTGAGATCATTATTGAAGGGCATACGGACACCTCCGGAGATTACCTGATGAATCTGGAACTGTCCCAGGAACGGGCCCTGTCCGTGGCTACCTACTGCCTGCAGATGCCCCAGCTGACCAAGGATCAGCTGACGCTGCTGCGAAGCATCCTCACCGCCAAGGGCCGCAGCTATTCCGACCCCATCTACGGCGCGGACGGCAAGATCGACATGGACGCTTCCCGCCGGGTGGAATTTAAGTTCCGTCTGAAAGATTCGGAAATGATCGACGAAATGCGGGATATTCTGAAAGAATATGAAGCTGCGGAAGGAGGAGCCCAATGAAGGCGCTGAAGATCGGCGCGCTGGTGATGAGCGCCCTTTTGCTGGTCATGGTGCTGATGATGGCTTACCTGTTCATGACTGCGGAAGTGACGGCGCAGGTGGTTTCCTCGGTGGGCGTGTCCGCCGCGGAGCAGGAAGGGTACTTCACTGCGCTGAAAACCTCTGTGGACGAAGATACCTTCATCGGCACGCTGTACCAGAAGCCCACCCAGTGGAAGGACGCGTCCGAGTACGTTTATCTGCAGTTTTCCGTCAACGTCCACAACGGCTGTCTGGTGCCCATCGACATGATCGAGATTCAGGTGGTGCCACAGCCTACGGATATTCTTCAGCTCCGGGATCAGCAGGTATATTCCTTGAACCCCAAGAGCGACGGCGTTTTCAACGCGGCCATTCTGGCCCCGAAGGACACCCATCCCGTTCGGGAGCTGATCGTGACCTATTACGTATGGGGCGTCAGTTTTCAGGTCAAGACGCTTTCGTCCTGACAAGCCCCTTTGAGCACATGAAACCCGGCAGGATTTTACCTGCCGGGTTCTTTTTATCAAAAACAGTAAAATATGGACGGAAAAATCACAAATCAGATAGTTCCGCTTTGTAAATTGTCAGGGTATACTTGACCCATAAACGTTCAAAGGATGTGTGTGCAATGCGGAATGCTGTCACTGCAGCGGTGCAGCCCAGCAGCAGATCCCGAAAAAGACTCCAGAAGGATCATATCCGTCTGTATCTGCTGTTTTTGCCGGTGGCTGTCTGGTACATTATTTTCCAGTATGTTCCCATGGGCGGACTGGTGATCGCCTTTCAGGATTTCAAAATTCTCAAGGGCATCGGGGCCAGCAAATTCGTGGGCTTCGACAACTTCGTGTATCTGTTCTCCCTGCCCTCGTTCCTGCAGGCCATCCGCAACACGCTCATCATGGCGGTACAGCGTCTGGTCTTCTCCTTCCCGCTGCCGATCCTGTTCGCCCTGCTGCTGAATGAAGTGCAGAGTCCCCGGCTGAAAAAGACGGCTCAGACCATCAGCTATCTGCCCCACTTCATTTCCTGGTCCGTGGCGGGCGGTCTGGTGTACATGCTGCTCTCCCCCAACACCGGCGTAGTGAACAACGTCATCAAAATGCTGGGCGGGACCCCCAAGAACTTCCTGGGCCAGAGCCAGTACTTCTACAACATCGTGCTGTTCTCCAGCATGTGGAAGAATCTGGGCTGGGGCTCCATCGTATATCTGGCGGCCATCACGGGCATTGACGATCAGCTGTACGAAGCGGCCTACATCGACGGCGCGGGTCGGCTGAAACGCATCTGGCATGTGACGCTGCCCGGCATCCGTACCTGCATCGCCGTGATGCTGATTTTGGAGGTCGGCAACTTCCTGAGCATTTCCTTCAACCAGATTTTCGCCCTCATCAACAAGGCGGTGCTGGACAAGGGCGAAACGCTGGACTACTTCGTCTACCGCATGGGTCTCAACTCCTCCAACAACTTCTCCGTGGCTACGGCTACCGGCCTGATTAAGTCGCTGGTGGGTCTGGTCATGATCTTTGCCACCAACAAAGCCGCTAAAAAACTGACGGACGGGGAAGGAGGCATCTGGTAATGAAAGTGAAACAGCTTAGCACGGGCGAAAAAGTTTTCCGGGTGATCTCCACCCTGATCCTGCTGCTGATCATCTTCGTGATGCTCTACCCATTCTGGTACGTGATCGTCTGCTCCTTTTCTTCGCTCTCCCATGTCCAGAACACTACCTTCATCCTCTGGCCCGACGGGCTGCATCTGGAAGCGTACCAGCAGGTATTCCGCAACGAGCTGGTGCCCACCGCTTACGGCAACACCCTGTTTATCACCATCGTCGGCACGCTGATGAGCATGTTCCTGACCATTCTGGGTGCGTTCGTTCTTTCCCGGAAAGAGCTGCCCGGACGGAACCTGCTGACCTTCTTCGTGGTGTTCACCATGCTGTTCAGCGGCGGTCTGGTGCCCCTGTACCTGCAGGTGCGGCGGCTGAACCTGCTCAACACGCTGTGGTCGCTGATCCTGCCGGTATGCATCAGCACCTATAACCTCATCATCATGCGCAATTTCTTCCAAGGTGTGCCCGACGCGCTGTATGAGGCCGCCGTGCTGGACGGTGCCAGTGTGACCACCTATCTGTGGCGGATCCTGCTGCCTCTGTCCACCTCCGCCATCGCCACCATTACCCTGTTCTACGCGGTGGACTACTGGAACGCCTACTATTACGCGCTGATTTTCATTACCAAAAAGACGGTATGGCCCATGCAGGCGCTGCTGCGGCAGATCATCATGTCCAGCGAGCTGGATTCCCTTATGTACGACGACGGCATTCAGAACATCGCCTCCGAAATGCTGAAGGACGCGATGATCGTCGTCACCGCCCTGCCCATCATCTGCGTCTACCCCTTCCTGCAGCGCTACTTCGTCAAGGGCGTGATGGTCGGTTCCCTGAAAGGCTAAGGCTTTCGTTGCGTTGGCAAAACGCAAGGCAAATAAAAAACAAAAGGAGAAAAGAACCATGAAAAAGATCCTGGCAATCCTGTTGGCTTCCATGATGCTTCTTTCCCTGCTGCCTGCGGCAGTGGCGGAAAGCGCCGAGGAACCCGTGGTCATCACCGCCATGTGGGAAAACGGCCGTCCCCAGAACGCCTACACGGACGAGATCCACGACTACATCCTCAAGACCCTGAACATCGACCTGCAGCTGATCTGCGTGTCGGAAAACTTCACCCAGCAGCTGGCGCTGACCATCGCCTCCGGCGATATCCCCGACCTGATCCTGATGGAGTACCGCACCTATGTGGAGTACGCCAACGAAGGCCTGTTCACCGACCTGACCGGTCTGGTGGATCAGTACTCTGATCTGATGGACTATGTGAACACCGGCGACCAGGGCGAAATGTGCTGGAACCGCATGAAGGTGGACGGCGCGATCTACGGCATCCCGACCCGTTCCGTGAACACCTCCATGCTGACCACCGCTATCCGTCAGGACTGGCTGGATAACCTGGGTCTGCAGGTGCCTGCCACCATCGACGAGCTGACCGAAGTGCTGCGCGCCTTCACCGAGGATGACCCCGACCAGAACGGTCTGAACGACACCTATGGTCTGAGCACCTACGGTATGCACAACATCTACAGCATGAACTACCTGTCCACCATCTTCGGTGCGTTTGGCGCGGCCCCCGGCCAGCAGTACCTGCTCAACGACGACGGCACCGTGACCACCAACGTGATCTCCGACGAATACAAGGCTGCCGTCAGCTACCTGCACGACATCTACGCCGCCGGTTACATGGATCCCGAAATTTTCACCAACTCCAACTCTCAGGCTTATGAGAAGTTTGCTACCGGCAAGATGGGCTTCTGGCCCTGCTGGTGGTCCAACCCCGGCTCCGTGTACGTGAAGTACGGCTTCCTGGACAACTGCCCCACCGGCAAGATCACGCTGGTCGACCCCATCGTGGGCCCCGACGGCAAGTCCGGCCTGATCGGCACCGACCCCATCTGGCGTGTACTGGGCATCACCAGCAGCTGCAAGAACGTGGATAAGGTGCTGGAGCTCATCAACTGGCAGTGCACTCCCTACGGCTGGTATACCTGCCAGTGCGGCGTGGAAGGCAACTACTTCGAAATGGACGACGCCGGCAACGTGACCTGGTACTGGGGCATGGACGGCAAGAACAAGAACGGCGACGAAATCTCCGATATGGAACTGTACAAGTTCATTGAGAACCTGGACCTGCAGTCCCGTCTGTACAAGCTGGACGAGAGCAACTACGGCCAGTATCGCGCCGCCGGTCTGGAAAGCTGCATGAACGCCAAGGTCTATCAGGATCTGTTCACCGGCATCATCACCGACGAATACACCAAGCTCAACAGTGAACTGGAAAGCTACATGGACAACAACATCACCAAGTTCATCATGGGCGAACTGGATCTGGACAAGGATTGGGACAACTTCGTGTCCACCTACCTGAACATGGGCGGCGAGCAGGTGCGCACCTCTCTGCTGAACGCCTATAACGAGGCCAACGGAACCAGCTATACCTTCCGCTGAGCCTACCTGACCGAAAACTCAACGGGCTGCGGCGAAAAACGTTTTTCGCCGCAGCCCTCCTTTTTATGTTACAATGACCCCATGGGGAGGGAACGACCGATGCTGAAGGGACGACCGCTGAAAACACGGCTGAAATGTATGCTGCTTTTATTCTCGCTGCTTCCGTGCTGCGGGCTGGGGCTGCTCTTGTCCGGCATGAGCTGGAAAAGCTACCTGAAAAACGTCGGCAAGGAAAATCAGGCCGTGCTGACGGCCCTGCGCAACGATGTGCGCATCATGGAAGCACAGGCGGAGAGTCTGGTGAACACGCTGGCCAGCGATTCCGCTGTGCTTTCCCTGCTGACCCCTTCGGAGGGGCTGGTCGATCGGATGATGCTCAGCAGCACCGTCATGCGGGAACTGATGATCGTGCAGGCTTCCCTTTCCGTGTTTGACGCAAATTTCGTGCTGATCTATCTGGACGACGCGAAATTGGAGCACTGGTCCACCGTACTTTCAGTGGAACGTTACCGGGATAACGCGGCTTTCAGCGCGTTTCTGGCTTCCGACCGCATCCGCCAATGGCATGGGCTGGATGCGCTCCTGCCGGAAGCCATTTCCAAATTGACGGAATTCAGCGGTATGGAAGAAGAATATCTGTTCGACCGCAAGGTCTTCTCCTCCGCCGGAAAGCTGGTGGGTGTGATCCGCCTGAGCGCCGACCTGCGCGGACTGCTCAGCGGCGCGGAGGCTGCCTCCGGCTCCCTGTTGTTTTACGCGCAGGGGCAAAGCATTTTCCCCACGGAGATCATCGAGCCGGACGCGGAGCTTTTTCAGAACGGTCAGTACCTTGGCGGTGGAAAGCTTTGGCAGCGGTCGGAGCTGGATCAGGACGGACTGACCGCCTATACCTGCGTCAGCGTGCCTGCTCTTTTCTCCCATTTCCTGCTGGCCGCGCTGCCCTTTGTGCTTCTGTTTCTCTTTGCCGTTTTCGGCATGTATCTGCTTTCCTCCCATTTGCTCAACGAAATGCTCAATCGCCTGAACCAGACCACGGAGGCGGTCAACCACATCACGGAGGACGACTATCACATTGCTCTGCCTCAGGAAGGCGCAGACGAGGTAGGCAGTCTGGTCAAGGCCTACAACCTGCTGGTGACCCGGCTGGATCAGCAGAAGGAGCGCCTTTTGCAGGAGGAACGCGCCAAACAGGAACTGCAGTCGCTGGCGCTGCAATATCAGCTCAACCCCCATTTTCTCTTTAATTCGCTGCAATGGCTGGAAGTGGAGATCGAAAACGCGGAGGAAGCCGCCCAACTGCCGGAGGCCATTTCCCGGCTGGGGGTCATCCTGCGCTACAACCTGTCGGATTCCCCCATGTCTACTTTGCAGCAGGAACGCGCGCAAATGTACGCCTACGTGGACTTCATGAGCGTGATGAAGCGCCAGAATATCCAGATCGACATTCGGTGGGATCCGTCGCTGGATCACGCCCAGCTGCTTCGCTTCACCTTCCAGCCCATTCTGGAAAATGCCATCCGGCATGGGCTCATTCGCTCCAAGCCGCTGCACCTGCTGGTTTCCGCCGAAGCGGAGGGTTCGACGCTGGCGATCCGCATTTCCAACGACGGCCGTCCCATCGCCCCGGACAAGCTGGAAGAAATGCGGAAGGCCTGCGCCGATCCCGCCCAATGGTCATCCGGCAGCGTGGGGCTGCGCAATCTGATCAAACGTCTGACGCTGCACTATGCCGGGCGCTACTCGCTGGGAATGAACTCCGATGAAGAAAAGACGGAATTTCAACTGACCATTCCGTTGGAAAGGGGCGAAACGCCGTGAATTATCTGGTTGTGGACGACGAACCGGCCATCTGCGACGGCACCCTCCGCAGACTTCGAAAAATCATCCGCCCCGGCGACCGCATCTGGGCGGCCTACAGCGGCGAGGAAGCGCTGGAGATTCTGGCCGCTGAATCCATTGCCGTGCTCATCACCGACATTCAAATGGACGCGCTGTCCGGGCTGGGGCTGATCGAACGGGCGGAAAAGCTGCAGCCCATTCCCATGGCCTGTATCGTTATAACGGCTCACGAAATTTTCGAATATGCCCGGCGGGCCATGGAGCTGGGCGTGCGGGATTATCTGCTGAAGCCCTACAGCGAAAGCGAGCTGACCGCCGCCGTCAGCAAGGCTGTGGCGACATTGGAAAACCAATGGCTGCTGGGCCGGATGAAGCTGGAAAAGGCCCTGCTGGCGCAGGAGCCTTCGGAGATCGCCCCGGAGTGGTTCGAAAAAGCCGGTATGCACCGCCCTCCCGCCGTCGTTCAGGCGGTTCGGCTCTCTCCCCCACTGCCAAGGGATACGGTGCTGCCCTTCCGCTGGTCTTATCTGACCCTCGGCGGCGAGCTGATGCTTTTTTCCGACGAGCACACGGTCTTTGAGCAATGGTGCGCCGGGCAAAACGTCTGGATCGGTGCCAGCCTGCCCGGGCCGCTCACGGCGGAACGGCTCCGTCAAGCCGGACGCGCCCTGCAGATCGCCCGGCTGGACGGTCAGAGCCGCACCGCGTTCTATTCCGAGGCCATGACCAACGATCAGATGCTCAAGCAGAACAACCCGGTGCTCTGGGCGGTCAGCTACGTTCAGTCCAACCCGGGCCGTCCCGTCCATCTGCGGGAGCTGTGCGCCCAGATGCACCTGAACTATTCCTATTTCAGCCGGCAGTTCCACCAGCAGACCGGCAAAACTTTCACGGACTATGTGCAGGGCGTGCAGATGCAGTGGGCGTCTGGCGAGCTTCGCAAGGGCCGCAAAAGCGGCGAGATCGCCGAGCAGCTGGGTTATCTGAATCAGGACGGCTTTGCCAAAAGCTTTGTGCGGGTCTTCGGCTGCTCCCCCCGCAAATGGCTGGCCACGCAGGAAAGCGCTGAAAAGTCAAAGGAATGATTCTCCACAAACCAAAAGAGACGGCGCGATGCGTTCATCGTGCCGCCTCTCTTTTTTCAGAAGCTTACTTCTGGCTGCCGCTCATGGCGCGTTCGGCCTGTTCGATCAGGCGCTTGACCATGTAACCGCCGATATAACCGGCCTGACGGCTGGGCATATCGCCGTTATAGCCCTGCTTGAGATTGATGCCCAGTTCGTTGGCGATCTCAAACTTCATGTTGTTCAGGGCCTGCTTGGCCTCGGGGACCATGCCGCCGTTGTTGGTGCCGCTCTGCTGATTCTGATACATTTCCCTTCACCTCATTCAAATATTTCCCGTTCATCGGGAGGTCTTTCCGCCCTGAGAAGCCATCTGCCGCTCCGCCTGTTCGATCAGGCGCTTCACCATATAGCCTCCCACGTAGCCGTTTTCCCGGGAGCTCAGGTCGCCGTTGTAGCCCTGATTGAAGTTGATGCCCAGTTCCCGGGCGATCTCATACTTCATGTTATCCAGCGCTGCACGCGCTTCGGGCACGGTGGTCTGGGTGTTTCGGGAGGAACCGCTCTGTTTTGCCATCTTTTTTTCACCTCCTTGATGTGGGTTCAACGCTATTTTGCCTTTGCGCAGGGAAAATACCCTGACAATTCTTTGCTGAAATGCGAGGTTTTGTCGTTTCTGCGGAAAAATGTTTGCATGAAGCCGCCGCTTCGCTTATACTAAAAAGGAAGCGGCGGCGATATGGTTTCACCGGCGCTTCGAACGGATATACTTTAACAGAGGCCCGCTTCGGCGGGCGATGATAAAGGAGGAACCTGCGATGGCTGTGACCAAAGTAAACGAACAGAATTTTCAGGCGGAAGTGCTGGAAAGTGCTGAAACCGTGCTGGTTGATTTTTATGCGGACTGGTGCGGCCCCTGCAAGATGCTCAGTCCCGTGGTGGATGAGATCGCCGGGGAGGTATCCGGCTGCAAGGTCGTAAAGCTGAACGTGGACGAAGCGCCAAACGTGGCGGCCCGCTACAATGTGATGTCCATTCCCACGCTGATGGTGTTCCGTCAGGGCGAAGCGGTAGACCGCTCCGTAGGCGTGCAGAGCAAGCAGCACATTCTGAATATGCTCAAGGGCTGAAAAGCCGAAACGGCGTTCCGATCTTCTGGTCGGAACGCCGTTTTCATTTGCTTTTTTCAGTCTTTCATCAGTCCGCAGCAGCCCAGCTCGCTCATGGGCACAAAACCCGTCCTTCGATAAAAGGCCAGAAGAGACGGGCTGTCGTCCGCGGTCAGTTCGATCTGCCGTACCTGCGGGTATCGGGCCAGCAGCTCCCGAAGCAGCGCCGTACCCACGCCCCTGCGCTGATATTCCGGCAGGATCAGTAAGTCCTGCACAAAAACGATCGTCTGCCCGTCCCCCACAGCCCGGAGGATGCCGATCAGCCGGTTTTCTTCGTAAGCGGCCAGCGTCAGCAGGGAATTTTCAAAACCCCTGCGCAGCGTTTCCGGCTGATCGGTATAGGCCGTCCAGCCCACACTGGCGTAAAGGAGCAGGATTTCCCGTTCGTCGTACTGTCGGTATTCTCTGATCTCCATTCGTTTGGCTTTTATCCTTTCTTAGCGGAAAGCTGCTTGGATTTCCGAAAAATGAATTTCCGCACCGGGTAGACGATAGCGCGGTGCAGGGGCGGGAACGCAGCGCGCTCTGCCTTTTTCAGCTGGGTAGGAATGTCGATGCCCTGCGGGCAGTGCTGCTTGCACTTCCCGCAGCCCACACACTGGGAGGCGAACCCCGGCTCCCGGCGGAAGCCGATGACCTGCACATACTCCTTCCAGCCTGCAAAGCGGCTTTCGGTGTACAGCTCGTTATAGCAGCGAAAAATATCGGGAATATCCACGCCGCGCGGGCAGGGCAGACAGTAGCCGCAGCCGGTGCAGCCCACCTTCATTTTTTCATTGATGATGCGCCGAAGCTCCGCAAAGAAAGCTTCTTCCTCCGAACCGAATTCCCCCGCTTCCGTCTCCGAAGCGACCCGGCAGTTTTCCTCCACCATATCGAGACTGTTCATGCCGGAAAGGACGCAGGTCACCTCCGGCTGGTTCCACAGCCAGCGCAGGGCCCACTCCGCCGGGCTGTGCCGGGGCGTATGGCGCTCCATCAGGGCTTTGGCCTTTTCGGGCAGCAGCTCCACCAGCCGTCCGCCCCGCAGCGGCTCCATGATGATAACGGGAATGCCTTTTTCCGCCGCAGCCTGCAGCCCCTTTCGGCCCGCCTGCGCGTTTTCGTCCATATAATTGTATTGAATCTGGCAGAAATCCCAATCGTAGGCGTTCAAAATTTTCAGGAACATTTCCGTATTGCCGTGAAAGGAAAAGCCGATCTGCCGAATCGCGCCTTCCCGCTTCTTCCGGGCGATCCAGTCTCGAATGCCCAGCTTTTCCAGCCGCTCCCACGAAGCGATATCGGTCAGCATATGCATCAGATAATAGTCGATATAATCCGTTTTCAGCCGGCGCAGTTCCTCCTGAAAGCAGCTTTCGATCCCCTCGGCGCTGACGATCTTGTACTGGGGCAGCTTGGTGGCGATGTTCACCTTTTCTCGCAGGTGGTTCCGGGAAAGGATCTCGCCCAGACAGGCCTCGTTGCCCACGTACAGATAGGCCGTGTCGAAATAGTTCACGCCCAGTTCGATAGCGCGGAGCACCTCTTTTTCCGTCTTGTCGATATCGAAGGCTCCGCCCTTGCGGGTAAAGCGCATACAGCCGAAGCCCAGCGCGGAAATGGGATTGCCATAGCGGTCTTTACGATACTGCATGAGTCTTTCGGCCCTCCATTCGCCGCGTCATTCTGCCCACGACCCAATGCCAGCCAAGACCCAGTGGGATGCTCAGCAATCCCATCCACAGGTAGCCCCAGCAGGGTTCCCAGCACCAGACCTTTTTCACCAGCACCTCGATCCAGACGTTGAACAGGAAAATTTCAAAGGAAGCGCTGCCCAGCGCCCGCAAAGGCGCGAAAGCGGCGTTTTTCTCCCCGCCCAGCCGGAATAGCCGGCCCAGCCCCAGACAGACGGGCGGGATCATCAGGAAGAAGGAGTACCAGTACAGGCCCTCGTATTCCAGCATTTCCGGGTGTTTGAACTCACCGAAGCACAAAACGCCCAAGCCCGCCGCAAAGCAGACGGTCAGAAAAACCGGCCACGCCGCGCCCCGCAGAGGGTTTTGCAGTTTGCCGCGTTCCATCATGGCCAGACCCATGCCCAGTACGAAAATCGGCAGTCGGGAGAACAGCAGAAGCTGTGCGTTGCCGAAATAGCTGATTCCCACGCCGAACGCCGCCGACAGCAGCAAAAGTAGCGTTCGGAGGGGCTTGCGGCTGTTTTTCAGACAGGCGTAAACGCACGGAGCCAGCAGCAGCGTCAGCAGCAGGCAGGAGGGGTACCAGTTGATATTCAGCGGCGCACCCGCCAGATAGCCTACCATCAGCACATTGCCCGCAATGGTCTGCAAGGTCTGTACAGGCGAAAAGCCGAACGCCGGAATCATCGTGCACAGCCAGACCAAGCAGACAGGCCAGTAGGCGGGCAGCAGCCGCGCGGCCCGGCGGCGCAGATAGCCGCCCAGATCATCCGACCGGCTCAGGGAAACGTACAGGCCATATCCCGACAAAAGCAGGAACACATCCACGCCGGAATAGCCGTAAAACAGCAGTTTTTTCAGCAGCCCCTCCCCGATGGGCAGCTTCATATGGCACAGGATCACGCCCAAAATCGCCAGTCCCTTTAACTCATTTCGGAAAAGGCTCAAATTGCTCTTTCGTTCCACGCGTCCGCGCTCCTCTCGTTCTCCATTCTTTTTTCGTTTTTTCCTTCCTAATGAAACCACAAAACCGCCAAAAATGCAATCCCGGAGGGGCGCTCCCTTTGCAAACCGGCCAAGGCATGGTATAATAAGCGGAACGTATGCGGGCGGCTGCCGTCAGGCGGCCTTTTCCCCCGCCATGCGTCCAGAAAAGGAGCGATGTCTCATGGATCGAGATCTTTCCACCGGGAGCCGGGAAGTGGCGCGGGCCGCGATCATGATCGCCATGACCCAAAGCCGCGAGGAAGAACAGCAATGCCGAAAGAAATTGGAGGAATCCGAGATTCGTTCGGCGGCTGCGGATTTCGGCGGCGATTTTCTCTCCGGCATGGTGCGCATCATTGAGCGGGCGGTGGTCGCCGCCAAGCGTGAGGGCCTGATCGCGGAGGAACATGAGGAAGGATGCGTGGCCGGGGCCGCCCGGGAAGCGCTGAGCCAGATTTCCTCCAAGGCGCTGGGCATGAGCGTGGGCGGAAAGATCGGCGTGGCCCGCTGCGGCGGAGACATGGCCGTGGCGCTCTTTTTCGGCGTAGGTCTGGGCCATCTGGACGAAATCTGTATCGGGCTGGCGCACCGCGCCATCTGACCGGCTGTCAAACAACATATTACGCAAAGGGAAGGGACGAACGATGCTGCTTACGATCGCTCTGGACGGCCCGGTCGGCGCGGGCAAAAGCTCCGTGGCCGACGGCGTGGCCCAAAAGCTGGGGATCCTGCATCTGGATACGGGAGCCATGTACCGCGCGTTTGCGTGGAAAGCGCTCCAGAAAGGCGTTGCTCTGGAAGATGAAGCCGCTCTGGAAGCGCTGACGGCGACCGACCTGCCGGAAGTCCGCTATGAAAACGGCGAACAGCACACCTATATGGACGGGCAGGATGTGACCGGCCTGATCCGCACACCGGAGGTCAGCATGGCCGCCAGCACCGTCTCCAAGGCTGCGGTGGTTCGCCGGGCCATGGTGAAGCGGCAGCAGGAGCTTGCCTCCCGCCAAAGTATGCTGCTGGACGGCCGGGATATCGGCACCCGGGTTCTGCCGGACGCCACGGTGAAGTTTTACCTGACCGCCTCGCCGGAGATTCGCGCCCGCCGCCGCTTCGACGAAATGCAGCAAAAGGGGCAGGAAGGTTCCTACGAAGAAGTGCTGGCCGACGTGATCAAGCGGGACGATCAGGACATGCACCGGGAGGTAGACCCCCTGCGGCCCGCTGAGGACGCGCAGATCATCGATTCCTCCTACCTGACGCAGGAGCAGGTGGTGGAAAACATGGTGCGCCGCATCCAGCTGAAACAGGGCCAGCGCCCCCAGCCGGAGGAAAAGCTCAGCGGCACGTACCGCTTTGCCCGCGGCGTCGCCTGGCTTCTGTGCCATATTTTCATGCCTGTCACCTATCATGGACTGGAAAATGCGCAGGAGGACGCGCCCTACATCCTGATTTCCAACCACAACAGCATGGTGGATCCCATTCTGATCGCATGGGGCTGCTTCCGCTACCAGATTCATTTTCTGGGCAAAAAGGAGCTGGAATCCAACCCGATCCTGCACTGGTTTTTCAACAAGCTGGACATGATCCCGGTGGACCGGCACAACATGGACATGCACGCCGTCCGGGCCTGCCTGAAGACCCTGAAGGAGGGCCGGGTGCTGGGGATTTTCCCCGAAGGGACCCGGCACAAAAAGGGCGTGATGGAGGATCTGGAAAGCGGCATTGCCATGATCGCTCTGCGGAGCAAAGCGCCGCTGGTGCCCGCTTACATGAGCGCCAAGCCCCGTCTTTTCCGCAGAATCCACCTTTACTATGGCGCGCCCATCCAAACCGCCGCGTTGGCTGAAAAGGGAATCAATAAGGAAACCTGCGACGAGCTGCTGGAAAATATCCGGCAGTGCTACCGGGATATGGCCCAGAAATACGGCGCTGATTTTCCCGGCAAAATGAAAGATTGATTTTTTTCTGCATTTTTTCGAATTTCCTTTCAGTCAAAAAGAAGGAAAATGAAAAAACGCGGCGAATTGATACACGTGTATATCTGGAGGCGAACGGATGGGCATTGAGATCGCCCGACATGCGGGCTTCTGCATGGGGGTTCGGCGCGCGGTAGACCGCACGCTGGAAGCGGCTGAAAGCGGAGGCGAGATCGTTACCTTCGGCGAGGTCGTCCATAATCCTCAGGTGATCGAAAAGCTGGAAGCCATGGGCGTATACGCCATTCATTCCTGTGAACAGGCCGCCGGGAAAACCGTCATCATCCGAAGCCATGGTGTGTCCCCCGACATCATCCGGCAGTTGGAGCAGACCGCCCGGCAGGTGATCGACCTGACCTGTCCCTTTGTGGCGCGGCTCCACGACGTGGTTTCCCGCTACAGCGCGGACGGTTCCCCGGTGATCCTCATCGGGCAGAGCGACCACCCTGAAGTGGTGGGCACCATCGGCTGCGTCTGCGGCCCCTGCTACACCATCTGCACCCCGGAGGAAGCCCAACAGCTTCCGCCCCTGAAACGGGCGCTGGCCGTCTCCCAGACCACTTTCCCCCACGAGCGTTGGGAGGCTATCCTGCCGGTTCTCCGCGAAAGAGTGGAAGACCTGACCGTGCAGGACACCATCTGCACCGCTACCGTGCTCCGGCAGACCGAAGCGCGCCGTCTGGCGGCCTCGGTGGACGCGATGCTGGTGGTGGGCGGCAAAACCAGCGCCAACACCCGCAAGCTTTACGAGACCTGCAAGTCCATCTGCGGGCGCACCCTACTGGTAGAGCGCGCGGCGGATATACCGCCGGGCTTTGCAAATATCCATTCGGAATCCATTGGAATCACCGCCGGCGCCAGCACGCCGGATTGGGCACTTAAGGAGGTTGTCACACGCATGACTGACAAGGAACAATTGGACCAGATCAACTCTGAGGAGGCCGAAAAGAACAGCTTTATGGCTGACGTGGAAGCGACTCTGGTTCGGATCAGACCCGGCCAGACCGTTGTGGGCAAGGTTGTCCAGATCACGGACGATGAAGTTTGCGTCAACATTGGCTTCAAGGCGGACGGCCTGATCAAGCGCGAAGACCTGGTTACCCAGGATGTGAAGCTGGACGATGAAATCGAAGTGGAGGTCGTCAAGGTCAACGACGGCGAAGGCAATGTATTGCTTTCTCAGCGCAACATCTTGAACAAAAAGGCCTTTGCCGAGCTTGTCGAAAAGTACAACAACGGCGAATACGTCGAGGGTGTGGGCAAGGAAGTCGTCAAGGGCGGCCTGATCTGCACCGTGAACGGCATCCGCGCGTTCGTGCCTGCGTCTCAGCTCTCCAACCGCTACGTGGAAAAGATCGGCGAGTTCGTCGGCAAGACCCTGAAGCTGAAGATCATCGAGCTGGACGAGCAGAAGAAGCGGATCGTCTGCAGCCGCCGCGCGGTGGTCAAGGAAGAAAACGAAGCCCGCAAGGCCGAAGCTTGGAGCAAGCTGGCTGAGGGCGAAGTGGTCAAGGGCATCGTTCGCCGTCTGACCGACTTCGGCGCTTTCGTGGATCTGGGCGGCGTGGACGGCCTGATCCATGTGACCGACCTGAGCTGGGCTCATGTGAAGCATCCCTCTGAGGTCGTCTCCCCCGATCAGGAAGTGGAAGTCAAGATCCTCAGCCTGGACAAGGAGCGGGAGCGCATTCAGCTGGGTCTGAAGCAGCTGCAGCCCAAGCCCTGGGACACCGCCCCCGAAAAGTACCCCGAAGGCGCGATCGTGACCGGTAAGGTCGTCCGCATCACCACCTTCGGCGCTTTCGTGGAGCTGGAGCCCGGCATTGACGGCCTGGTGCATATCAGCCAGTGCGCCCCCACCCGCATCAACAAGGTGGAAGACGCTGTGAACGTGGGCGATGAAGTGACCGTGAAGGTTCTGTCCATCGATCCCGCCGCCAAGCGCATCAGCCTGAGCATCCGCGCCCTGCAGGAGCCCGAAGCGGCCCCCGTGCAGGAGGAAGTCGTTCCCACGCTGGATAACAGCGAGGAAGCGGTCGCCGTGGATATCGACGCCGTGGGCGCTGCTCTGGAAGCCGAAGCGGAAGCTGCGGAAACCAACGAATAATCTTCGCATCTGCGAAACGCCGCTCCGAACCCCACGGAGCGGCCTTTTCGTGCCGTATCTGTCGTATCTGAAGGAGGAATCCCCCAATGGAACGCACCTACATCGCGCAGGCGCTCACCATGGCCGGTCAGACCGTCAAGGTGCAGGGCTTTGTGGAAAATAACCGCAATGGCAAGTCCATGGCCTTTATCGTTTTGAAGGACATCACCGGCAAAATGCAGATCACTGTGGAGAAGGAAAAGCATCCTGACCTCTGCCCCGCGCTGGATCAGCTCACCGGCGATTCCGTCATCACCGTGGTGGGTCAGGTCAATGCCAACGAATATGTGAAGCTCAACGGCGTTGAGCTGATCCCCGACAGCATCGTGATCGAAAGCATCGCCGACCCACTGCCCATCATTCGGGAGGAAATCCCCGCCACGAAAAAGCATCAGGCGGTGGAACGCTCCAGCATCGATCAGCGCATCGACTACCGCTGGATCGACCTGCGCACCGACAAGAACCAGCTGATGTTCAAGGCGCAGACCGTGCTGGTGGCGGCGCTGCGTCAATTCCTGCTGGACAACCATTTCATCGAGATTCACACGCCCAAGCTGATCGGCGCGGCCAGTGAGAGCGGTGCGGACGTGTTCGAGGTCAAGTATTTCGACCGCAAGGCCTATCTGGCGCAGAGCCCCCAGTTCTACAAGCAGATGGCCATGGCCAGCGGCTTCGACCGCATCTTTGAGGTCGGCCCTGTGTTCCGCGCGGAAAAGTCCTACACCAGCAAGCACACCACCGAATTTACCGGCTTCGACCTGGAGTTCAGCTACATCAACTCCTTCCGCGACGTGATGAAGATGGAAGAAGAACTGCTGACCTACGCCCTCAAGGCCGTGAAGGAAGCCTACGGCGAGGACATCCAGCGGGAGTTCGGCCCGGAGGTCATCGTGCCCACCACGCCCTTCCCCGTTGTCAAGCTGGCCGATCTGTACGACGCGCTGGAAAAGGAATACGGCTACACCGTGCCCGAATCCGAAAAGGGCGACCTGACCACCGAGGCCGAGCGTCTGAGCTACGATTGGGTGAAGAAGCATTACGGCCACGAGTTCCTCTTCATCACCGATTACAGCGCCGAGAAGCGCGCCTTCTATCACATGCGGGACGAAAACGGCGTGCCCATGGGCTACGACCTGATCTGGCGCGGCGTGGAGATCACCACCGGCGCGCAGCGTGAGCATCGCTACGAGCAGCTGAAGGCCCAGGCCGACGAAAAGGGCCTGACCGATGACGTGAAGTTCTATCTGGAGTTCTTCAAGTACGGCTGCCCGCCTCACGGCGGCTTCGGTCTGGGCGTAGACCGTCTGACCATGCTGCTGCTGGGTCTGAACATCAAGGAAGCCATGTTCATCTTCCGCGGCCCCAACCGACTGAATCCGTAAAAATGGATTGATTGCAAGAAGCCCTTCCGGCGAAATGCTGGAAGGGCTTCTTTGCATAGAGGCGGGAAAAGGTTCCGTCTTTTATAACTGCGACGCAAGCAGCGGGGCATCGTACTCCCCCATCTTTGAAAGGCCGCCTGCTGCCATTCACACGTGGCTCAGATCGTCCAACGACATGGTAAAGCTGTTCACAAACAGCTTCAGGAAGGTCTCGACTTCCGGCAGATCGCTCTTTTGCAGGCTCTTCCAGATGGTTTCCTTGGCCTGCAGAAATTCCCGGTTGCCCAGCTTTTCCTCTGTGACGCATTTCAAATAGGCGCTGATACGGTCGGCGGCCTTCACCAGCTTCCACTCCACGCTGGTCTCGTCCGGCTGCAGATAAGGCGCGAAGCCGCGCTTCATATCCTCCGGCAGCATATCCAACAGCTGCTGACGGGCGGTGAACTCGATCTCCTGATAAGCGTCCTGAATGGCGGGATTCTTGTATTTGATGGGCGTGGGCAGGTCGCCGGTGATGGCCTCGCTGGCGTCATGATATAGGGCAATGACTGTTACCCGCTCCGGGTCCACCTGACGGCCAAAACGCTCCCGGCCCAGCATGGCCAGCCCGTGGGCGATCATTGCCGTCTGCATACTGTGCTCCATATCGTTTTCCGACTCAGTATTCCGCATCAGGCCCCAGCGACGGATCAGCTTCAGCCGATCCAGATAGGCGAAAAAAGGATAGTCCATTTCATGCTCCTTCGTCAGCCGAAAACGGCTTTGGTAGTAGCCCGGTTCGATCGGGCGCTGCCTTATTATATCATTTTCTTTCGAAGGGGCACAACCGCAGGATGTTGCGGCACGTTTTCCACAGCGATACAAGACAGCGCCGCCCGTGTACCAGACGGGCGGCGCTGCGGAGTTGGAGGCTCCCTAAACACAAATGTGTGGAGGGACATTTTTTTGTCCAGTCAGTTGGACGTCAGGCTGCTTTGGTGGACTTTAGGTCTTCGCCCAGCCAGTAGCGCTTCAGGGGCTTGTAGCTCAGAGCGGCCACGATGCTGGTGATGACCATTTCAGGCACCATGTAGGAGCCGTTGTAAGCGATGGACCACACGGCGGGAGCCCAGCCGAGGCTGTTGGGCCACAGCACTTCCCAGATCAGCAGGCCGCTGAGGAAGTGGCACAGAAGCCGCAGGGCAAAGGTGAACACAATGCCCACCACAATGGACACGCAGCGGTTCTTGATAACGCCGTTGAAGCAGGCAGAGAAGCCAATGACGGTGTAGGCCACCACATAGTCCAGCAGGATAATGCCGACGGCGGTCAGCGCGTCAGGCGCATACTGAACGTTGCTCATGCCCAGCAGCAGCTGGATCAGGCTGTACAGCAGCGCGGAGCCTACGCCCCACTTGGTGCCGTGACGATGAGCGATCATGACCAGAGGCAGCATACTGCAGAAGGTGATGCCACCGCCCAACGCCCACGCGCCCTTGAACTCGAACAGGCTCAGTACCGTACCCACGGCCACCAGAATGGCGCACTCCACCAACCGGCGAATGTTTTTGGAATCCATGGTTTCTTCCTCCGTTTCCCGCGCAGAACGCAGTGAAAATGAAAATGCCCACCCTGCCAGCATGCAGCGTGAGCCATCAAGAAACGCGGATTTCATTGATTCCTACGCCGGCATTACCCGGATCAGGTTCGAGGGTCCCGGGCTTCGCCCGATCTCAGCCAGCCCTGTTCGGCCAGCACCCCTGCGCTCTTGGGATGAGCACGGCGTTATTATACAAAGGATGCTATCATTTGTCAATCCTCTTTTTTCGTGCTACAATGGGGCGACCCAAGAACGAAGGGAGCCGAAGCCATGAAGACCTGTTATATCGTCGGTGCGGGAGATTTTACGTCCCGCGGCCTTGCACCTGCCGAAGGCGACCTGCTGATCGCTGCGGACGGCGGTTACGACTGGCTTCGGCAAAGCGGGCTTACGCCTGATTTTTTGTTGGGCGATCTGGATTCGCTGGGCGTTCTCCCCTCTCTGCCGGCGAAAACAAAGCTGCTGCGCTACCCGGTGGAAAAAGACGACACCGACACGGCGCTGGCGCTGGAGGAAGGCTGGAACCGGGGCTATCGTTCCTTTGCCCTGTACGGCTGCGGCGGCGGACGGCCCGATCATTTTCTGGCCAATTTGCAGACCATGGCCCGCTATGCCAAGCAGGGGGCGCGCATTTGCCTGACCGATCCGAGCTACGATGTGTTTGCCCTGCACAACGAAACGATGGAGCTGCCCCTTCGCCCGTGCAATACGCTGGTCAGCGTTTTTTGCCATGGGAACGAAGCCCGGGGCGTTACCCTCGAAGGGCTTCAATATCCCCTGCACGACGCGTCGCTTACCTGCGATATTCCACTGGGCGTCAGCAACCATTACGCCGCCGACCATCCCCGGATCAGCGTCCGGGAAGGGACGCTGCTGGTGATCGTTTATCAAGATCAGCAATAGAAAAGCGACGCGGAAAAAATCTCCGCGTCGCTTTTCTTTTCCTTTGTTCAGGCAACCCTTACGTCCGCCACCATCATGTCGTTGCTGACGATGGTCACACGGCTGCCAAGCGGCAGATCGTTGGGCCATTCCTTCTTTAAATCAAAATAATACAGGCGATCATCCTTGCCGTCGTCTTTTTCACCGATGTTGATCATCACCGGGCGGCACTCGATGCCGTTCTTTTCGCAGACCTGTTCACCCAGTTCCTTCAGCAGCCCCGTATTTTCATGCTTGCGGCCATGGATCATATTCCGCACGTGGCGCTCGTACAAGCTTACCGGACGGACGCACAGACCGTAGTAGAACAGGAAATACACGCCGCCCAACACCGTCAGCGCCGCCGTCCACTCCCACAGGGTATCGCTGCGGTTGACCTGACCGTAAACGAAAATCACGATGGCTGCCGCCAGCGCTGCGACCATCGGGATCAGAGCGATCCACCACCGTTTCTTCTTCATCTGAGAAACGGCCTGAAGTTCTTTTTCCGTATACACGCTTTCACCTTCTGTTTTACTTTTCGTCCTTGGTTTTGATATGCTGCATCAGCTTGATCGTCAGGAAAAACAGCCCCAGCACCAGAAACACGCCCAAAAGGCCGATGACGGTCGTCAAAAGTCCCTTGGTCATCAGCGGCAGAGAAGCCAGATTTCCGGCGGCGCTTTCCGCCGCGCTCAACATAAACAGAGATTTCATCGTTTCATTCCTCCCGCTTTCAGCGCTTACCACACATTGCCCAGCATCATGCCCACCAGCGTGATGACCATGCCGCCCGCCACGATGGAGCCCAGCTGGCCGGACACGTTGGCACTGATGGACTGCATCAGGATGAAGTTGTAGGGATCCTCCTCCTTGGCCATTTTCTGGATGACCCGGGCGCTCATGGGGAACGCGGAGATGCCCGCCGCACCGATCATGGGGTTGACCTTATTCTTGCGGAACAGGTTCAGGAACTTGGCGAACAGCACGCCGCCCGCCGTGTCGAACACGAAGGCGAACAGGCCCAGCGCCAGAATCAGCAGGGTATCCATCCGCAGGAAGTTCTGGGCCACCATGGTGGAACCGATGGCCAGACCCAGCAAAATGGTCACCAGATTGGCCAGCTCGTTCTGAGCGGTCTTGCTCAGCCGTTCCAGCACGCCGCACTCGCGGATCAGGTTGCCGAACATCAGGCTGCCCACCAGCGGCGCGCTCATGGGCACCACCACGCCCGCCACCACCGTCACGATCACGGGGAACAGGATCAGCGCCAGCTTGGAGGCCCGTTCTTCGGTGTAGGTCATGCGGATCATGCGTTCTTCCTTCGAGGTCAGGGCACGGATGACCGGGGGCTGGATCACGGGCACCAGCGACATATAGCTATACGCCGCCACGCTGATGGGAGCCATGTAATCCGCCAGATTGAAGTGATTCGCCACGTACAGTGTGGTGGGGCCGTCCGCCGCGCCGATGATGCCGATGGCCGAAGCAAGGCGCAGGATCAGGCTGTCATTGCCCGCCGTCTGGGGCAGAACGATGGGGATCAGCACCAGCGAAAGCAGGAACGTGGCGAAAATGCCGAACTGCGCCGCCGCGCCGAAGAAAATCATGCTGGGATCCTTCAAAAGGGGCGAAAAGTCGATCATCGCGCCAACGGCGATAAAGATCAGCACAGGGAACAGTTCATTTTTGATGCCCGCGTTGAACAGTACCGTCAGAAAGCCCTCCGAGCCCAGCACACTGGCCGTGGCGCTGCCCGTGACCTGATCGATCACCGGGGGCAGATTGGCCAGGATCGCGCCGAAGCCGATGGGCAAAAGCAGCGCGGGTTCATAGTCCTTTTTGATCGCCAGATAGATCAGCACGCCGGAAATGACGAACATCACCAGCGTTTTCAGTCCCTCCGTCGTGAACAGGTACAGCACGCCGGAAAAAAGCTCCTTCAGCAGTCCCAGAATATCCACAGTGAATCCTCCTTCAAAAGTACGGCTATATCCCAGTGGTAGACGAAGGGAGTATACCATTTTTCCCTATCCCTGTCAAAACGAAAGTGCGGTTTTTACAAGGCTTGGCAGGAATTTGGCGCTTGGCCCGCCGCATCGTCCATTCTTCATCAACCGGGCTTTTCACGGCTTTCAAAAAATGTTACAATAGCGTAGCTGGGTCTTCTGCCCCACGAAAAGTGAAAGTGCGAAAGGAGCCTTTTCATGATTGATTTTTCGCTGCAAATTCCGACAAAAATTTATTTTGGCCGAGATTCTCTTTCCCATCTGGACGAGGAAGTGCGCCATTACGGCGACCGGGTGCTGCTGGTCTACGGCGGTGGCAGCATCAAGCGGATCGGCCTTTACGACAAGGTCATGGAGGTGCTGAACGAACAGAGCTGCCGCGTCTGGGAAATTTCCGGCGTAAAGCCCAATCCCCGGCTGGGACTGGTTCAGGAAGGTGCGGCCCTCTGCAAAGAGCAGCAAATTCAGCTGGTGCTGGCCGTAGGCGGCGGCAGCGTCATCGACACGGCCAAGGCCATTGCCAACGCCGCCTGCTACGATGGCGACCCATGGGATCTGTTCGACGGCACGTGCAAAAACGACCGCGTCCTGCCGCTGGGCGTTATCGTCACAATCCCCGCTGCGGGCAGTGAAATGAGTGATTCCAGCGTCATCACCCGGGAAAGCGACCTGTGCAAACGGGGCCGCAACACGCCGCTCAACTACCCCAAATTTTCCATTCTCAGCCCGGAGTACACCTACTCCCTGCCCCCTTTCCAGACGGCCTGCGGCGCGGTGGACATCATGGCGCACATGATGGAGCGCTATTTCACCAACACGCAGCACGTGGAGCTGATCGACCGCATGACCGAAGGCGCACTGAAAACCGTCATCCATAACGCCCCTATCGCATTGAAGCAGCCGGAGAATTACGATGCGCGGGCCGAGATCATGTGGGCGGCCGCGTTGGCGCACAACGGTCTGCTGGGTACAGGCCGCGTCACCGACTGGGCCAGTCACCGTTTGGAGCACGAGCTGAGCGCCCTTTATGACATCGCCCACGGTGCGGGTCTGGCCATCGTTTTCCCCGCATGGATGAAATACGTTCTCTCCAAGGGCTGCGTCTCCAAGCTGCGCCAGTTTGCCATTCGGGTCTTTGACGTTTCGGAAGATTTTGGTTCGGACGAAGCCATTGCTTCGGAAGGCATTGCCCTGCTGGAACGCTTTTATCGTTCTCTGGGACTGCCCACCACCCTGCACGAAAGCGGCATCGGCGAAGAAAACTTCGACCGCATGGCCCACCGGGCCGTTACGATGGGCGGCGGCCATCTGGGCAACTACTACCCCATTCACGAAGAAGACGCGCTGGCGATTTATCGGCTTGCGCGGTAAGTTGCAAAAAAGATTCCGCCAGAGGGAGACTTCCGGCGGAATTTTTATATAGATGAAGCAGTGTAAAACTTAAAAAGAATTTTCCGGTAAAGAACTTTTGCTTCTATTTTCAATATACTGCATACTGAGCGTTTTCCCCGGCAGTTTCACAAAGCTATGGCAGCAATAACGCGAAATGAAGCAAATCGCGTAACCCGGTGAAGCTATTCTAGCTTGGTTAAAGGAAGGACTAGCTCTTTCGGTATTTCGTCAGCTTCGATTCTCTGAAAAATTTCATCTTGACGAATGAAATATTCATCAGAAAGATAAATATCATCGGTAAATTTCTGGCCGTCTGAAAAATAACTTGGATTCGTAACGTTGAAAGACTGATAATCAGCAAAGGTTAAATTCAAATGATAGGGCTTGGTATCATAGGGAGCTTTTCGGGCGGAGAACCAGGAATCTCCGATCAAATAATAGGAGCCAAACAAATGCTGCCCGGTCTCGCCGGACAGGAGAAAGCAAGCTCTGGATGCGGCCATGGCCTGCGCTTGCGGGTCATAGTACGTTTGATAATCCCACAGGGTAGACTCCGTATCTAATGCCATGAGACGGTAATTATTCCCCGTTTGAAGATAATAGAATTTTGTTTCATCAGGCGCCCGATACGGCGAAGAGGAAGAATATACGCTGAAAGCCCAAATCAAAAACAGAATCCCCAAAATGAAGCCAACAAAATCCCATACCGATTTCCTTTTTTTCATTTTCTTTCCCCCTTTAGTGACTGCATTATCCCACAAACAGGCATCATTTGCAAGTTTTTTTGAAAGAAGAGTGAAAGCATGAGCCATTCCAAAACAGACCTGACCAATGCCATAGACGAATACGTTTTTGGCTCGCAGGCGCGGGAGATCATGAGGCGGTCGATGTACGACCGACAACCCTATGAGGGGATCGCCGCCGATCTGGGGATCAGTCGTGACACGGTGGGAAGAACGGTGCGGCACTGGCGGGGCGTAGTGGAGCACCATTTGCAATCAGCAAAATTGTCATGGAAATGAGCTTTTCTGTTTTCGAGAAAATCGACCCTTCCTGTCAAAATGGGAGTATGGAAAAAGCAAAAAACATTCCGTATCACCAGAGACCTTATGCGTCTATTGCAGAAAGAACACTTGTTGATATTTCAATCTACTCTCCCAGACCCCAGATCGCGGGCACCGGTCACAGCCATAGCAAGATTTCAATCCACTCTCCCCGAGCGGGGAGAGACGTTACTTCCTTTTTCGCCCGCTCGGCGGGGTGAAGTATTTCAATCCACTCTCCCCGCATGGGGAGAGACGGAGCCGGACGAGGCCCGCGCCGCCGCCATCGACATTTCAATCCACTCTCCCTGCATGGGGAGAGACTCGACCTCGCCAATTATGCCATCATGACCGTCATCATTTCAATCCACTCTCCCTGCATGGGGAGAGACGAGCCAAAGACGAAAAGGACGAGTAGGAGGTAAAATATTTCAATCCACTCTCCCTGCATGGGGAGAGACCCGGAGCAAATGGCGGCGGAGAAGTGGGAGGAATATTTCAATCCACTCTCCCTGCATGGGGAGAGACCGGAGAGGGCTGCGGCGGAACGAGCTGCGGCTGAATTTCAATCCACTCTCCCTGCATGGGGAGAGACGGGGACAAGAGGCCCGCATCTATGCCGAGTATCAATTTCAATCCACTCTCCCTGCATGGGGAGAGACTCGAGCTAAACGGCAAGGAGATCGATGCGTCCGAATTTCAATCCACTCTCCCTGCATGGGGAGAGACTGCTTCTGCAGGCAAGATGGCGGCGGACACCCTATTTCAATCCACTCTCCCTGCATGGGGAGAGACAGCAGCGGCATAAAATTCCGCGATTTTCGTATAATCATTTCAATCCACTCTCCCTGCATGGGGAGAGACCTACACAGGGCGTTATTACATCGTCATTGATGACATTTCAATCCACTCTCCCTGCATGGGGAGAGACTGCTTACCGCTACCACGCTCTTTGCCGGTTCCCCATCATTTCAATCCACTCTCCCTGCATGGGGAGAGACCAAGGCCAACGCGGGCAAGAAGGCGCTCATCAAATTTCAATCCACTCTCCCTGCATGGGGAGAGACCATGGGCGGGCGCGGGGCGATACAAAGCATCGCAATTTCAATCCACTCTCCCTGCATGGGGAGAGACGTCCCGACATACACGCCATCAAACTGCATGTCCACATTTCAATCCACTCTCCCTGCATGGGGAGAGACGCTCAGCGGATGCTTTCTTCGCGTTTTCCCTCGCGATTTCAATCCACTCTCCCTGCATGGGGAGAGACGTCGCTGACCGACGGGATGGGTGCTGCCGGGGCATTTCAATCCACTCTCCCTGCATGGGGAGAGACCGTTTGATATTAATGATTTAAGCGCTGGTATTATATTTCAATCCACTCTCCCTGCATGGGGAGAGACGCGTTGATTGGTAGAATCAATGACTATTTCGGAATTTCAATCCACTCTCCCTGCATGGGGAGAGACTTGTTATATTCGTCCAATAATATGTCAATATTAATTTCAATCCACTCTCCCTGCATGGGGAGAGACATGTTGGATGAACCCGCCATATGGGCGTGAAATAGATTTCAATCCACTCTCCCTGCATGGGGAGAGACCCGGGGCCGGGTGGCGGTCTCCACGCTGGAAGACCAATTTCAATCCACTCTCCCTGCATGGGGAGAGACTCTGGACGGCGGACATTGACAGGATCGCCATTGAATTTCAATCCACTCTCCCCGCATGGGGAGAGACGCTTGCACCCTTCCGCCGCCCGGCAGATCAGACGATTTCAATCCACTCTCCCCGCATGGGGAGAGACTCGCCATTATAGATCAGGGAGCAGCCGCCCCAACTATTTCAATCCACTCTCCCCGCATGGGGAGAGACTGTATCGCCGCCCCATGCGGGCGGCAGGAAGGGGAATATTTCAATCCACTCTCCCCGCATGGGGAGAGACAAATCCCCTTCCACCACCTCAAAGGTGATGTAGGGATTTCAATCCACTCTCCCCGCATGGGGAGAGACAACTTTTTAAATGAAAAAGTCAACCCTAAATGCATTTCAATCCACTCTCCCCGCATGGGGAGAGACAAGCCGCGGAAGCCATGCTGGGCCGGTATCTGGGTATTTCAATCCACTCTCCCCGCATGGGGAGAGACAACCGGTAACGGGCGACGCACAGCAATACTACACAGAATTTCAATCCACTCTCCCCGCATGGGGAGAGACAGGGGATATCTTCCCACAGATGGGGAGAGAGCATTTCAATCCACTCTCCCCGCATGGGGAGAGACACCGGCAGAGGTGAAATGAGTATCAACAGGAAGCCTTATTTCAATCCACTCTCCCCGCATGGGGAGAGACAAATCTTTCCAACTGTTTATACGTTTGTGATTTTGTAATTTCAATCCACTCTCCCCGCATGGGGAGAGACAGGAAATGCTTCTTGACGGATTCCACCACCTGCAGGTATTTCAATCCACTCTCCCCGCATGGGGAGAGACAATTTCTTTACAATTTCAAACGGCGATGGTCAAATTTCAATCCACTCTCCCCGCATGGGGAGAGACGTATTCAGCCGGCACTCACTCTGCCAGTTTCCAATTTCAATCCACTCTCCCCGCATGGGGAGAGACCTGCTAAATTTACAATAATGGCAATTAACCGTAAAATTTCAATCCACTCTCCCCGCATGGGGAGAGACATTTTCCAAAAACACCTTCATGTGTCCGCATAAAACATTTCAATCCACTCTCCCCGCATGGGGAGAGACCATTTGCTGTACGCTTTTTTGTGGCAGGATTACCAATTTCAATCCACTCTCCCCGCATGGGGAGAGACACAAACGGTGTCCCATAAATTCCGCCTTGTCAAGGTTATTTCAATCCACTCTCCCCGCATGGGGAGAGACAACTTCGTCAAGTTCTTCAATGTTTTCTCGTTCTCCATTTCAATCCACTCTCCCCGCATGGGGAGAGACAGCGCACGTTCCCCGCCATGGTCAACAGCGATTCTATTTCAATCCACTCTCCCCGCATGGGGAGAGACAATGCGCGTTGTTTCAATATCAAATGCGCAAATTATTTCAATCCACTCTCCCCGCATGGGGAGAGACGGGATCATCGAGGCGACGTTCAAGCATAGGCAAGGAATTTCAATCCACTCTCCCCGCATGGGGAGAGACCGGGTCATGGCAGTGGCGAAAAGCATAGAGCAGATTTCAATCCACTCTCCCCGCATGGGGAGAGACGGCGGTGCGCTACAGCGAGGCCCAAAGCCTGACGATTTCAATCCACTCTCCCCGCATGGGGAGAGACGACGACCGGGGCGTGTACCGTTACAAGCTGGAGATTTCAATCCACTCTCCCCGCATGGGGAGAGACGTGGGAGATACGGGCCACCGCTGCCGGGAAGCGATTTCAATCCACTCTCCCCGCATGGGGAGAGACTTGCTGTTGGTGATTGGGCGCAATATAACTGCCCTATTTCAATCCACTCTCCCCGCATGGGGAGAGACGCGCGCAGATCAGCGGTGTACCTGCGCTGAAAAATATTTCAATCCACTCTCCCCGCATGGGGAGAGACATTGCCGCATCAGATCGCGGTGCCTTGATGGGGATATTTCAATCCACTCTCCCCGCATGGGGAGAGACAATACAACCGTGCAAAAGTGCATAATTATACGGACAATTTCAATCCACTCTCCCCGCATGGGGAGAGACAATTTCTTTACAATTTCAAATGGCGAAGGGCAAATTTCAATCCACTCTCCCCGCATGGGGAGAGACGGAATTTTTGCCATGTTTAACCCTCCTTTTTTGTATTTCAATCCACTCTCCCCGCATGGGGAGAGACCGGACAAAAGCGACCAGTATTTGATTTCCACAGCATTTCAATCCACTCTCCCCGCATGGGGAGAGACGTATACAACTAACACAACCACAAATATAACTAATCTATTTCAATCCACTCTCCCCGCATGGGGAGAGACGCCCACGCTGTCACCCAAACGCCCCATTGATAGCAAAATTTCAATCCACTCTCCCCGCATGGGGAGAGACACACCCTGCGCCGCCCGGAGCCGGTGCTCTGCGGATTTCAATCCACTCTCCCCGCATGGGGAGAGACTATACTGATTCAGTTCCTCCTGCCGCCGTAAAAATATTTCAATCCACTCTCCCCGCATGGGGAGAGACGTCGAAGAGCTCGAAAAAGTAATGGGAGATGCGGATTTCAATCCACTCTCCCCGCATGGGGAGAGACGGGCATGGGAGATAGGACGATGCGAGGCACTGAATTTCAATCCACTCTCCCCGCATGGGGAGAGACTCGGCGTTTTCGCCGGGGCCTTTTTTCAGGCCATAATTTCAATCCACTCTCCCCGCATGGGGAGAGACCCCACCATCCGCCAGACCCTCGCGGCGGAGGTGATTTCAATCCACTCTCCCCGCATGGGGAGAGACCCTCGAGTGCGCTGCTGGACGACGAGAGCCTACAATTTCAATCCACTCTCCCCGCATGGGGAGAGACCTGCCCGGCGGCGTGAGCGAGCTCGTCCACAAGATTTCAATCCACTCTCCCCGCATGGGGAGAGACACCATACTATTATATGTTGCATAATTTTTCGTTTATTTCAATCCACTCTCCCCGCATGGGGAGAGACTTGACAAAAATAACAGCTATTTGCATATTGACAATTTCAATCCACTCTCCCCGCATGGGGAGAGACGCCAACGGTAACAGCATCAAAGTCGTTACGGGGTGATTTCAATCCACTCTCCCCGCATGGGGAGAGACTTAACAAGTGGTGACTTAATCTTTTCAGATTTAGATTTCAATCCACTCTCCCCGCATGGGGAGAGACAGTGATGGCAAGCGCGTTTAATCTCGATAAAGCTATTTCAATCCACTCTCCCCGCATGGGGAGAGACTATATTCCCAATAAATATAGTAAAAATCTGTAGATTTCAATCCACTCTCCCCGCATGGGGAGAGACACCGTTGTATACCGATTCAGTACCGCCAGCCACGAAATTTCAATCCACTCTCCCCGCATGGGGAGAGACATTTTCGTCATAGACAACTGCTCCACCTGCTTTTACAATTTCAATCCACTCTCCCCGCATGGGGAGAGACTATATTAGCGATAATACAACTAAACTAGAATTAATTTCAATCCACTCTCCCCGCATGGGGAGAGACGTGCCGTGTCAACAATCGCACATCAAATTTTAGACATTTCAATCCCCTCTCCCCGCATGGGGAGAGACTTTGGAGAAACGGTTGCTGGCGGCACAATGGTAATTTCAATCCACTCTCCCCGCATGGGGAGAGACATTACGCGTCCGCTACATCCTGCACGGCAAAGCTATTTCAATCCACTCTCCCCGCATGGGGAGAGACGACGTGACCTTCGGGGATGCGGCCTCTCGGATTATTTCAATCCACTCTCCCCGCATGGGGAGAGACCGCTTAGGGTTACGGGATTGGGAACCACCGCATCCATTTCAATCCACTCTCCCCGCATGGGGAGAGACAGGAGGTGATGCCGATGGGCAACAAGGGCAAAAAATTTCAATCCACTCTCCCCGCATGGGGAGAGACTAGTTGCTGGTGGCCTTGATCTTCTGCTCGGCCTATTTCAATCCACTCTCCCCGCATGGGGAGAGACCACTTGCTGCGGAAGCGCATAAACAGATCACTAATTTCAATCCACTCTCCCCGCATGGGGAGAGACGGCGGGCGGGGATAAGACCCACACCCGCCCGGTATTTCAATCCACTCTCCCCGCATGGGGAGAGACCAAAATTTACCGCTTGCAGAACCACCACCAACCATATTTCAATCCACTCTCCCCGCATGGGGAGAGACGTCACCGGCGCTTTAAGAGGGCCTATTTTATGGGCTATTTCAATCCACTCTCCCCGCATGGGGAGAGACAACTTTTGCAAGTGTGCGCGGGTTCGGTGGAGCATTTCAATCCACTCTCCCCGCATGGGGAGAGACGAACATATCCAGTACTTGTTAATGGTATAGTATATATTTCAATCCACTCTCCCCGCATGGGGAGAGACAATAGTATTTGATGGAGAATGGTATTATGACGAGATTTCAATCCACTCTCCCCGCATGGGGAGAGACCGGATTTTATCTAAATCGGTCGCATTTCCTTCCATTTCAATCCACTCTCCCCGCATGGGGAGAGACTAATTTCATCTACATCAAATTGTTCGCCTTCCAATTTCAATCCACTCTCCCCGCATGGGGAGAGACAAAGGTAAAAAGCCTTTGCAATTAATTTGTTTGGCATTTCAATCCACTCTCCCCGCATGGGGAGAGACACGCTATCGCTGCCGCTTTTGGCAACTGGCAAAGTATTTCAATCCACTCTCCCCGCATGGGGAGAGACTTGGTGCCGGTGGTGTCGCACAAAATAATGCTTTTATTTCAATCCACTCTCCCCGCATGGGGAGAGACTTAGTGTATATCCATTATATTATAACGGCATTCCGATTTCAATCCACTCTCCCCGCATGGGGAGAGACGGAAATGCTGATGCAGCGCCACATTGCCGAGTACATTTCAATCCACTCTCCCCGCATGGGGAGAGACAGTATATCGCCTTCGGCGGGGCGCGCGGCGGAGGATTTCAATCCACTCTCCCCGCATGGGGAGAGACGGAGCTGTACTCGGATGCATGGTGGGACAAGCTATTTCAATCCACTCTCCCCGCATGGGGAGAGACAATGTATTTCTGTACATTACATAATTACAAATAATTTCAATCCACTCTCCCCGCATGGGGAGAGACACCCGTCGTGATCCACCGCCCACCAGCCGCAGCTATTTCAATCCACTCTCCCCGCATGGGGAGAGACTAACGATATGTGGAGAAACGCTTTGAACAAAAATTTCAATCCACTCTCCCCGCATGGGGAGAGACTCCAGCTTCGCCTGGTTCAGCAGGTTCGGCTGATCATTTCAATCCACTCTCCCCGCATGGGGAGAGACGTAGGTTGTTCAATTTTTATAAATGGGGTCATCGATTTCAATCCACTCTCCCCGCATGGGGAGAGACATAGTGTTTGATGGCGACTGGCATTATGATGAAATTTCAATCCACTCTCCCCGCATGGGGAGAGACGGCTTGTGCCCTGCTCCACTCGCACATGCTGCGATTTCAATCCACTCTCCCCGCATGGGGAGAGACAGTACTGCGCGGGCGAGCTGATCTACGCCAGCGAATTTCAATCCACTCTCCCCGCATGGGGAGAGACTCCCCGCCTTGGTGTTGGCCGTCTCGTTGGCCATGATTTCAATCCACTCTCCCCGCATGGGGAGAGACCCGCCACAGCGAAAACCAATGCGGAGCTGGAAGCGATTTCAATCCACTCTCCCCGCATGGGGAGAGACCAGGGGTAGAACGGGTATCAACAGGAAGCCCCGATATTTCAATCCACTCTCCCCGCATGGGGAGAGACATTATGTTTATCAATAACCGGCGGGTTAAAATTATTTCAATCCACTCTCCCCGCATGGGGAGAGACCTACAATATATAGCAATGTTGGCTATTTAATTTTATTTCAATCCACTCTCCCCGCATGGGGAGAGACACGAGCAGAAACAACAGGTCATCGACGAGATGGATTTCAATCCACTCTCCCCGCATGGGGAGAGACCGGCCACCGCAAAGCCGACGATCCCGCCGACCACATTTCAATCCACTCTCCCCGCATGGGGAGAGACCCGCCAGCCACGACAAAAATAAAACCTGCCTTAATTTCAATCCACTCTCCCCGCATGGGGAGAGACTCGGTGGCGCGAATATTGACCGTATAATATACGATATTTCAATCCACTCTCCCCGCATGGGGAGAGACCCGCTCCCGGCTTTTATCCGCTTTCCCTGCGGCATTTCAATCCACTCTCCCCGCATGGGGAGAGACTGATTTGATCGGCGGCATTAAAAGCGCCAGATGATTTCAATCCACTCTCCCCGCATGGGGAGAGACTGTATCAACGGTTTGCTGGCCTGAAAGTATTCGCATTTCAATCCACTCTCCCCGCATGGGGAGAGACAATAGGAAGCTTTTCTTTCCCTTCATTATGATAGATTTCAATCCACTCTCCCCGCATGGGGAGAGACTTTTCGGCTTCTTCTGCCCTGCCAGCGCGTCGAATTTCAATCCACTCTCCCCGCATGGGGAGAGACGGACAAGGACGTGGTCGGCGCTCGCGTGTCCTACATTTCAATCCACTCTCCCCGCATGGGGAGAGACGAACCGACGCAGATTGAACGCGCATACGGCAAAATTTCAATCCACTCTCCCCGCATGGGGAGAGACATTATGCAACCGATACAATGTATGCGGCGAAGAAAATTTCAATCCACTCTCCCCGCATGGGGAGAGACCTGGATGACCATCATTCCGTCGGGAAGCGTAGTGATTTCAATCCACTCTCCCCGCATGGGGAGAGACCCCAAGCCCAAGACCGCGATCCTGCTCCTTTACAATTTCAATCCACTCTCCCCGCATGGGGAGAGACCCTGCGCCGGGTACTGCTGGGCCTGTTGTCGGCGATTTCAATCCACTCTCCCCGCATGGGGAGAGACCTGGAAAGAGGACGCTCTCCGGCGCTACAAACAATTTCAATCCACTCTCCCCGCATGGGGAGAGACGATGCTGGCGGTGCTGGACGTGCCCCGGGAAAATTTCAATCCACTCTCCCCGCATGGGGAGAGACGTCAATGCAGCGGGCCGTGATGGCTCCGCCGCTATTTCAATCCACTCTCCCCGCATGGGGAGAGACCGGCACGGTCTGGATGGACTCCCCCACAGCGGAGGAGATTTCAATCCACTCTCCCCGCATGGGGAGAGACGGTTTTGTCCATGTTTCTGTCCTCTTTCCCCCAATTTCAATCCACTCTCCCCGCATGGGGAGAGACCTCGTGATGCGCTTTCTGGCGACCGACGAGGAAATTTCAATCCACTCTCCCCGCATGGGGAGAGACTCCCGGCTCCCGTCGTTACAGCGGATGATGAGAACATTTCAATCCACTCTCCCCGCATGGGGAGAGACAAAATGGATGCACAAGGCATACCAAAGTGCCAAAATTTCAATCCACTCTCCCCGCATGGGGAGAGACGGGGGAAACTCTCCTTCCGTTGTGTGACAAAGCGATTTCAATCCACTCTCCCCGCATGGGGAGAGACCTGGTATGAGCCGTGACCCTCTATATATAGTAGATTTCAATCCACTCTCCCCGCATGGGGAGAGACGATGGCATAGCACTCGTCTCGCAGCGGCTCCAGCAATTTCAATCCACTCTCCCCGCATGGGGAGAGACATGAGGCCGCCGCCGGACGATCCGCCGCGCCAAGATTTCAATCCACTCTCCCCGCATGGGGAGAGACTGTGCCGACCGCGCCGAAGGCCAACGCGGAGCTGATTTCAATCCACTCTCCCCGCATGGGGAGAGACCACGGTCTGGATGGACTCCCCCACAGCGGAGGAGATTTCAATCCACTCTCCCCGCATGGGGAGAGACATTCGGGGCGGGAGCGATCCCGCCCCTGAGAAAGATTTCAATCCACTCTCCCCGCATGGGGAGAGACGTCACCATCAACCAAAGACTGGCGGAGGAACAATTTCAATCCACTCTCCCCGCATGGGGAGAGACCGGCCCAAGTCGCAACGACCGCCTTTTTTGGCTTATTTCAATCCACTCTCCCCGCATGGGGAGAGACAGCAAACGCACACAACTTTTCGAAGAGAAAAACTGGCGCATCTGCACAACATTGTATCTTTTCGCCAGCAAAGGGGTTCTTCCTGCTGACAAAAAAACTTTTTAGAGAAAAGAAACAAACCGTTTTTTCGGTGCGAACCGTACAGGAAAACCGTGGGAGCTCCCGTATCGCACCAACCATTGAAGAACTAGATCATCAAAACCCCTTCGGCGTCATAAGAAGCCTTTGCGCCTACATGCTCTACCTTCGTTTCGTAACGATTTCCGAGATTGTAGAAGCGAAGGCTGTCCTGAGCCGGGTCGATCAGCTGGCGGAGCTGAGCCTGAAGCAGCTTGTATTGAGCGGCGTCCAGATTGCACTCGAAGACGGAATTTTGGACTCGTTGGCCGTGGGCGACGCACTTTTTCGCCACCTGCCGCAGACGGCGCTTGCCTGCCGAATCGGTCGTGGATACATCGTAGGTAATGAGCACCAGCATCAGGCAACCTCCTCACTTCCATAAAAAGGGCGGATAGCCGTCCAGATCGCCGCGCAGATAACGGGCCAGCAGCAGCGACTGCACATAGGGAACCAGCCCCCAAGCCATTTTTTCTTTCAAATAGGGGTGCGTGATCTCTTCTTTCTTTTTGGTTTGCCAGGCGGAAAGAAAGAGTTTTCGGCCATCCTCCCCAAGAAAAACAGCGCCGCTTTCCTGCCGTTCGAAGTGTTTGTCCTGCAGTACACGGTTGTTGACCAGCGTGATACACAGGCGGTCCGCCATGGGAGCGCGAAGTTCTTCCATCAGATCCAGCGCCAGCGAGGTACGGCCGGGCCGATCCCTGTGCATAAAACCCACGTAGGAGTCCAAGCCTACGCTTTCCAGCGCCGAAGCGCAGTCGTTGGAAAGCAGCACATAAGCAAAGGAAAGCAGTGCGTTCATGTTGTCGGTGGGCGGACGGCGGTTCCTACCATCAAAGAGAAAATCCGCTTTTTGGTTGAGAACCATTTCGTCAAAAACGTGGAAGTACCAGACGGAAGCCTCCCCCTCCAAGCCGCGCAGGGCGTCCAGGTCTGTCTGCGTTTCAATGGCAGGCAGCAGACCGGCCAGCGCCTGCGAAGCGCTTTCCAGTTTAGCTGCATCTACCCGCATCCGATGATCCCGAAGGGTTCGTTCCAGCACCCAGCGTTGATTGTAGACCTTGCCGAAAATGAAATTCCGAGCAATATGGCAGCTCTTTTCCAGATTGTCCGACAGGCGATACTGTTCCTTGCGCAGAAGGACGTTTCCCTGCTCCTGTCCGCAGACGCGGGCCAGAAAGCGCCCGCGGGGAGTCAAAAAAGTCAACTGGATTCCTTTCCGGGCGCAGGCCCCCATCAGGGCCGGGCTGGCTCCCTTATAGGAAAAGCTGATGATGCTTTCCAGCACCAGCAGGGGATACTGTGCTTTCTTTTCCTCGCCGATGTATACCGCCACGTTTTCCGTTTCCAACGCAAGGTATGCTTCCTCCGACGTGACAAACAGCGTGTTCAGGAGTTTCCGCATGGCTCATCCTCCCCTGCTCTGTCATGGATGTAATCGGCAACGGACGGAGCGCGGCTCAGCTTCGGCAGGCAAATATCCCGCAGGGAACAGGCGTTGCAGCCCTTGTGAAGCTTTGCGCCGGGCGTGTAGCCGCGATCCATGTACCCCAACAGTTCGTGAAGCAAGTCAATGGTTCGCTGCCTGAGCGTCCCGTCAAAAGCCACTCTGGTTCTGCGGCGGGTCTCGCCATAGAAAAGGCTTCCTTCTGGAATTTGACAGCACAGCATCTCTTCCAGACAGAGCGCCTGTCCGCAGAGCTGCACCTCATCCGATTCCTTTGTTTGATCGGAGCCCTTTTTGTACTCTACCGGATAGGGCAGCCACAGCCCCTCCCGGCCCGCCAGCGATACGCCCGACGGGGAGCGGTGAAACTCCACCACATCGCAGACGCCGCCAAGCCTGAGCGTCGGGGAGGCGACCCGCAGTCCCCGCAGGATCAGCAGGTCGCCCCTCGCTTCGCTTTCCGGGCCGTGATGAGCGGTTTCATGAAAGACCTGACCCTCCGCCGTGCGGGCATTCTCCGCCCACTGCCGCTCCAAAAAGATCAATCCCCATTGGCGGCGGCAAAAGGCGAAATGCTGCAAAGCGGAAAGGGTGGCTTCGTTTGCCTCCCGGTTTGGGGGGATTACCCCATCTGTTCACAGGTCACGCCCTGCGGGAGCGCGTTCTCCTGCACCTCAATGGTGTAGTCATCGATGCTGCGGGGCGCGGTAACGCCCTCCTTGCGCTGCACCTTCACCAGCTTGAACAGCTTCCACGCGGGCGCTTCGCCCAGTTCGCTGTCGTGCCGGAATACGATCAGCTTCCGAACGGCCATCTTGCCCCGGGCGGCGGAATGATCGTTTTCGAACATATTCAGGATGGCTTTCCACAAAAGGGCCAAGTCTTCCTCGGTAAAGCCGGTAGTTTTACGCGCCAGATTGGCGGACACAAAGCCCTCCGCCCGATACAGGCCATAGGGAACGATATGCTTGCGGCCCATTTCCGTGCCCTTCTTGGCCGCGTCCTCCTCCGTGGTAATGGAAACGCGGGTAATGGTCACCTCCTGCGGCACGATAGGGTCCACGCTGCGGGCAAAGCCCAGCTGCACGGGACCGCGCACCTGTCCGCAGTTCAGCGCGCCCTTAACGAAGGTGGTCATCACCGCGCCGAAGGCGCGGATGTCATAATAACGGCCGCACATATACTTCAACAGCTTTTCGTCGATGTCCTTATCCTTTTTCTTCAAGTCCTTCAGTTCCGCGTCCTTGATATCCGGGTAGCCGCAGGCGGCCAGTCCTTCCCTGTCGCTGCGGTTCAGGGGAATGTTTTCCTTGATATAGATGCCGAAATGGGGGTCGTCCTCTTTCACCATTTCCACATAGTTGCGAATCTTGCGCTTCAGGCACACGTCCGTCACCAGCCCGCAGCCGGTTTCCGGGTCGGTGCGAGGCATGTTGCCGGCGTCGGGGTCGCCGTTGGGATTGCCGTTTTCCACATCGAACAGAACCACAAAGTCATACCGATTGCGAATGATTTCAGACATTTTCCTGCTCCTCCTTCTTGGTGAAGAACTTCTGCTTCTGGTGATAGTAACCGATCTGGAAGATTCCCTGATCCTGCAGGCTGAGCCGGGTGGGATAGGACTCGTCCATCGTGTTGAACAGGCCGGTAATCAGCTTGTCGTAATAGACCTTGACGCCCCCATCCAGCTTGTTCAGATGGTTCTGAGCCAGCCGGATCAGCGCCGGGAAAACCACAGCGGGCGTAGCACAGGCCGAGTTGAAATAGCGATCCTTGATCGTTGCATTGATACCGGGATTGGCCTTTTGCTGCAGCGCTTCCAGCACTGCGAACAGCCGCCCCAGCCGGTAAGGCAGATAGGTGGTATTTTCATTCAGTTCCACTTGCAAGACCTCCTCATATGGATGAGCGTTTTCGGCTTTCATTTCTACCACGTTTCGGGTCAGATAGGCTTTCAGAATCGCCGCTTTTCCCCGGCTGACCTCGTGCTCGGCCCGCAGCCGAATTTCCGTCTGCGCAAACAATTCTGCCGGGTACAGTGCGTTCATCAGCACGGCCCGCAGAAGCGCGCCTACCAGCGGCTCCGGCGGCTTTTTATCGCGGCTGTTGGGATTGGCCGTTTCCCGCAGCAAAGACCAGATGGACAGGCTGTTCCGGTTGTCGAAAGCCGGGCGAACGATCTCCAGCCGTTTCTGGTGCTTTTCCAGATTTGCGGCGAAGCTGCCGAAGGTATCCTGCAAAAAGAAGCGCACGGCCAGCCGGGAGGCGTTGGGCGCAAGCCCCAGAATGTAGAAGCGGTTGGTGGGCTTCAGCGGCAGCTTGTTCCACAGGACGGTCTTTCCGCTGCTCAAAGCCTCCATAACGCCCTTCAGATCGTTTTGCTCCATGTCGTCGTTGAACATCATGCCGAACATGGCGCTGCTGTACTCCGCTTCCGCCCCCTCTGCCCAGTAAATCAGCGTGGTATCTCCCAGACGGCAATGATAGTCCTTTTCCCGCAGAAGGTAATTCAGCGCTTCGCCGTAGGCAAAGGCTGCATAGGTGCTGACCGGAGCGTTTCTGCCCTGCCCCTGCTTGTCCCGCTCTTCCTTGCCGTAGGATTCCAGCGACGGTGCGTTGAAGGACACCACCGATGCGCCGGAGGGCTGTGCGCCTACCACGCCTTTGATGCTGGGATGCAGAATGGCGATGGGCGCTTCCTGCCCCGTGACCAGACAACGGCCTCTTTCCGCCCTTTCATCGCTGGCATAGGCCTTATCCCATGCCTGAGCGATCTCCGGCACGTCCTGTGCGTAAACGCCGTCCATACAGAAGATCAGATTGCCGCCCTTGAGGATTTCCTCCCATTCCGGGGCCAGCGCGGCGTTTTCTTCGGCGCTTTGTGGATTCCAGCTGGCAAAGAACCGCAGAATGGCCTTTGCCATGGGATGGGCGACCTCTGTCAGAAGTTCCCGGTGCTTTTCGGCGCAAGCCATGAAGCATTCCAGAGAACGTTCCGGCTTGCCCTTATTATCGCGGCCGAGAATGTAACTGGAATTATCACACAAGAAATTTGGGATAATGCCAACTGCCCGTTTAACAGGTACCGGCAGTTTGACCAGCTGCGGTCTCTTTTTTCCCTTTTCATCCGCCAGTTCCAGCGGCCACAGGCGCTCGATCTGACCTTCCGGGGTCAATTCCAGTCCCCAGCTGACCTTGACCATGGACCAGCCCGGCTTTTCCAGCTTGCGGGCGGCGGCCAGCGATTCATAACAGCGTACCAGTGCTTGCAGGATCATCTGACCACCTCGCAATCCCGCAGGTCGATCATGCCGTTGACCATCCGTGCCCGAAAGAACATGGGTTGAATGTTTTTTGGATCGGTATAATCCATATCAAACAGCATGTAGCCCAAGTCCCGCGTCTCCGCGATGGCGGGGATCTCCTCCCCCTCCCACAGACCGAAGTGGGCGGTGCATTCCCTACACCCCAGGTAGGGCTGACTGTAGCATTGACCCTTGCGCAGCCTGCGCTTGACGATGTCCTGGAACTTGCCCGAATTATCCGATGGATTGGCCTGATCGGTCATGGTGAAATGAGCCTCCACCACGTAGCGAACGTCCCGCAGCATCATGGTAGCGCGCTGCATGATATCGGCTGAGCGGTCGATATAGGACGCGCCCTTGCCATTGGCTTCCGACAGAATGGCGCTGCCCAAAATTTTGGACTTCACCTCATTGCGGCGCAGATTGGTGAACTGAATGGGCTTCAGCACCCAAATACGGTCAATGTGCCATTTCAGGCCGGGGTGATAGTACACACTTTCCAGCATTCCTCGGGCGGCGCTGGGCGTTGGAATATCATAGGATACGCGTTCAGCTTTCATTTCCGGCCTTGTGAAGCAGGCTGTTTCCCCCCAGATCTCCATTTTGACGGACATGTTCCTCACCTCCTTTTATTTTGTATACCATTTTGAAAGAGAGAAGGCCGGTTGGCCACCCGGCCTTGCTCCCTTTCATGGAGTCGAAATTCAGAACCCTTTCCGGTTTTGCAGCCCTCCTTTTTCCATATTTTGTGAACTCACAGGCAGATCATATCACACTGTCATGAGTTTTTCAATACTTTTATTCATGAAAAATTTGTGTTAAAAAATTTTTGTTGACTTTCTCCCTTTCGGAAATATAATCGAATAGTCGGAGCAATCCGTGGGTTGAAACATGAACACTTTTTGTTACACAAGGCGGGGATGTGCGATGCACATCCCCCTTGTGCATCTCAGGCGAAAAAGCCCTCTCCCCCTTCCGAACTGATCTCCAGCCCGCATTCGTCGCTGTACAGCTTTTCGTTCAGCAGAATGGCATAGCCGTCGTCGGCGTGCAGTTCCACCACGCCGCCCTCCGCCAGCTTGGAGCATTCCTGCGCGTAAAGGTTGACCGCGCCTCTGCTGAGGCGGCGCAGCAGTGTCTTGCTGAACTGACCGTCCCGCAGGGCCTGAATATCCGCCGCGTCTGCTTTGGCGGGAATATAAATGGTAACGGTATTCGCGTCGATCAGGTGAAACCGTTCCGCCGTCTCGCGAAAGGTAAAGCTGCTTTCGGATTGCAGAATGTTTTTCTCGTCCAGCGCCGCATCCCCTTTTGCCCAGAGAAGCTGCTGAAAATAGGCATGAATGGCCGGGCGGGTGTTCACGTCCTCATAATCGGCCAGAACGCTTTCCGCTGCCGCCACGTTCAGTTTCAGCATTCGGGGAATCCGGCCGTCCGCATGGAAAATATGGACGATGCTTTCCGCTGCCGGGCGTTTTCCTTCCCGGTTGCAGCGGCCCGCCGCCTGCAGGATGCTGTCCAACCCGGCCACCTCCCGCCAGACTGCAGGAAAGTCCACATCCACGCCTGCCTCCACCAGACTGGTGGAAACGACCCGGCAGGGCTTGCGCTCTTTCAGCCGTTCCCGCACCGCATCCAGCACCCGTTTTCGATCCTGCGGGGTCATCAGGGTGGACAGATGAAAGCGGCCCTCCTCCGGCAGAAGCTGAAAAATCTCCCGGGCGCGCTTTCGGGTATTGACGATGCAAAGCACCTGCTCCGTCTCCGTCATCCGAGCCGCCAGCTCTTCATTGGCAAGCTGTCCCTCCCGCTGAAAAGAAACGCGACGGAAAAACTCGAACAGTTCGTCCGGTTCGGGGGCAATCTCCCGGATAGACAGTTCCGGGGCCAATTCATTGAACAGCCGCCCCAACTCCGGCTGGGTCGCGGTACAGAGTACCACCGTCGCGCTATAGTGGCGGACCAGTTCCCCAATAGCCGAAACGCAGGGTTTCAGGAACGGCACGGGCAAGGTCTGTGCCTCGTCAAAAATGACCACGCTGCCCGCCAGATTATGCAGCTTACGGCACCGGGAAGTTTTGGCGGCGTACAGGGACTCGAAAAACTGTACCGCCGTGGTGACGATCACAGGCGCGTCCCAGTTTTCGCAGGCCAGACGGCGGCGGCGAGCATCCGGCGTTTCAGAGTCGCCCTTTTCGTCCGCCAGTTCCGTCTGGCTGTGATGCTCCAGAACGTTTTCAGGCCCCAGAATCTCCGCAAAGACCTTGGCGTTCTGTTCAATAATGCTGGTATAGGGAATCACATAAACGACTCTTTTCATGTCATGACGGACGGCGTGGGTCAGGGCAAAGGCCAGCGAAGAAACCGTCTTGCCGCCGCCCGTGGGAACCGTCAGCGTATAAAGCCCCTCCTCCCTTTCTCCTCCCTGCAGACAACTCTGCAGAATGGCGCTTCGCTTGGCGCACAGCTCATTTTTGGGTTCTTTCAGCCAAGGGGCTACATGGGACTGTAATTTCTGCAAAAGTTCTTCCAGCGAGGCATAGCCGCCCCGGGGCTGCCGCCCCTGCAAAGCGGCTTCCGTATCCAGAAAATCCGCGTCCACCAGACAGGAAAACAGCATCCGGGTATACAGCGCCTGCACCCGTCCCTCTTGGCAGTTGACCGCCCATGACGGCATAGGGATCGAACTGGGGAGAACGATTTCCTGCTTCCACGCCGACGGGTCGTCTCCGCCGGTCAGAGGTTTGTTCAGCCTTGAGCAAAGCGTACCGCCGTCCGTGTCTCCTCTGCTTCCAAAATCCGGCAGGCCGCCATGATGCCCCGCCACGGCAAAGGCCGCCATGGGGTCTTTGCGGCGAAACGCCTCCTGTGCGCCTGCGCTGGAATGATCGACCTTGGCCGTATGTTCCGGGTCGCGCTGCCGCTTTTGCCCCTTGGAACTGTATTTGCCAATGTCGTGGAGCAGCCCGGCCTCACGGCCATGCTCCGCAGCGTCGAAGGCTGCGGCAAACTGGGCCGCCCTTTCCCCCACATTTTCAATGTGTTCCTTTAGCGGCTGAAACGTCCCGTCTTCCCGCCGGTGGGTGACAAATTCCATCGAAAAGCCCCCTTGATGATGTAACTGTGAATGCATTGTTTAGAACTGTCAGTCGAGATATTGTGACCTTGTTTTTTATCATACCAATTTTTTCCTCAAAAATCAACGTTCTTCTCCTTACTCGCATTTTCTCGAACATTGTTCAAAAAAGTGCTTGATTTCCACATTCGCTCATGCTATCATCAGGCGGTAGAAACGTTTTTCGGGAGGGTGTCCTATGCCGCGCAGACAGCAAATCGAGGGCGGTACCAAAAACAAAATTCTGGAAGTGGGTCGGCGGATGTTCTTTGAAAACGGCTTCGACGGCACGGGCGTTCGCGCCATCATGCGGGAAGTCGGGCTGGACGTGGGCGCGTTCTATTATTATTTCAAAACCAAGGACGAACTTTTCGACGCTATCATGGCGGATTTTTTCACCCCCTACCGCCGGGATTTTCAGCAGATCGCCGACGGAGCCCGGCAGGCCCCCTATCAATCTCTGCTGCGCTTTTTCTATTATCTTTACAATCAGGTGCAGGAATTTCGCGCCCATTACGAAGGGAAAATGCACTGCACAGTTCGCTGGGCCATTCGGGAGCAGATGCTGACGGTCATCGAGCCTTATCTGGAAGAACTCCTGAACATCATGACGGAGCACGGGGCCAATCCCTGCATGGGAATTCGCACCATGGCCGTTTTTCTGGCCCACGGCGTGGGCAGCTGCCTGCTGCACGAGGACACTCAATGGGTAGCCTCCACGGCGGAGGAGCTGCGCCGGACAGTCAATACTCTGCTGGGCATCGACGAAGAAATTTCCCGGAAAATGCGGGAAGAAACGATCGCTCTGCTTCCCGGCGGCGAAGCGGAGCTGGAAAAGCTGCTGGTTCATTTTCCCCAAGCGGTAAGAAGTGTGTCTGACGAGCCGCAGCACGAATAATCGGGAGTTCCATCCATGAGAATCCTATTGGCCTCCGCGCCTGTGATCAATCGAGAGATCAAATTTAATCTGCAAACCCTTCTTGAATACATGAAAGCCTATCGCGAAAAAGTGGAGCTGATCGTTTTCGGCGAATCGATCCTGCAGGGCTTTGAATGCCTGTGCTGGGATTACGAAAAGGATCGTTCCGTCGGTATCTCACTCGAAGACGCTCCCGTCCGGCGGATCCGCGCCGCCGCGAAAGAATACCGTCTGGCCGTATCCTTTGGGATGATCGAGCGCCGGGGCGATCATTTATACAGCGCCCAGCTGACGATCGGTGCGGACGGCGAGCTGGTGAATCTTTTCCACCGGGTGAGCGTGGGATGGAAGGACGTTTCCCAGACGGACGAACACTACCGGGAGGGCGAACGCTTCGAGAAGTTCACCTGCAACGGAAAAAGCTTCGCCGTCGGCCTGTGCGGCGACCTTTGGACGGAAGGCCGGCCGGAAGAAATGAAGGCGCTGCAGGCCGACGTGGTGCTGTGGCCCGTCTGGTGCGACTACAGCCCCGCCGAATGGAACGACACCGTCAAGTACGAGTACGCCCAACAGGCAGCGCACTGCGGCCATGACGTGCTGCTGGTCAACCCATTCTGCACTGACCCCACCGCCACGGACTGTGCCACGGGCGCTTGCGTTCATTTTCGGAACGGCTCCATCGTGCGGGAGCTTCCCTCCGGCAGACCGGGGACCCTGCTGATCGAACTATAACAACCTATTTGGATCAGGCTGCGGGCGGCGCTTCATAAAGGCCGTTTTCCACCAGCCTGATTTTTGATTGAAAAAAACGCTTGACTCTTCCATTGTGGGAGGGCTTATGCTGGCTCCGAGCTCAAGAAGAAAGGCACGGAGGTACCGCCATGTTAAAAATCGGAGATTTTTCCAAATTATCCAGAGTCAGCATTCGGATGCTGCGCCACTATGACGAGATTGGCCTGCTGGCCCCCGGCAAAGTGGACGCATTCACCGGCTACCGCTATTACGGCGAAGAACAGCTGCCTACGATCTACCGCATCAACGCCTTGAAAGAAATGGGATTCGGTCTGGCGGAGATTCGGGAAATTCTGCTGATCTACGACGACCGGGAGCGGCTGGACGGCTATCTGGCAGCCCGGGAGGCGGAGCTGCTCGTTCTGGCCGATGAAACAGCCCGCCGAATGCTGCTTCTGGACACCGCCCGAAAAAGGCTGAGAAAGGAAGAAAACATGAATTATAACGTCAACGTCAAAATCATCCCCCAGCGCCAGGCCGCCTGTGTGCGCATGATTCTGCCCCGCTATGAGGACGAGGGCCTTGCCTGGCAGACGCTTCTTTCGGAAACCGACTCCCAGCACCTGATTCCCGATAATCCCTGCCTCTGCTGCGCCGTGTTTCTGGACGGCGAATACAAAGAGAGCAACGTGGAGGTCGAGGTGCAAAAGACCGTCAAGGGCAGCTATACCGACACGGAGCACGTGCGTTTCCACACGCTGCCCGCCGTTACTGTGGCCAGCTGCATTTTCCGGGGCGGATACGATCAGATGAACGACGTATACGCCGCCATGGCCTCCTGGATTCATTCCAACGGCTACGATTACGCGGGGCCCATGTTCAATATTTATCACGTCAGCCCTCACGAGACCCAAAGTCCAGAGGAATTTGTGACGGAGGTATGCTACCCGGTTCAAAAGAAATAACGCCGGCCGACGCGGAAGAAAAACGCTTCCGCGCCGTGCTTTTTCCTTGAAGCTGCTTTTATTTCCATCCGGCAGAATTTTTCCATTGACAGATTTGGTAGACAAATGTATTCTAAAGGCGTAACATCACCTGTGCCCAACCGAAGGAGGAATGTTTCATGCCTTTCCAATGCACCGAAGCCGAATGGAAAATTATGGAAATTCTGTGGGACGCTTCTCCCCGTTCCATGCCGGAGATCACCAAACTGCTGGCCCCCGCTACCGGGTGGACCCGTCACACGGTCATTACGCTGCTCAAACGGATGCAGGAAAAGGGCACCGTCTCGGTGGACGAGACAGGCCCGGTGAAAATGTACACACCGCTGGTCAGCCGGGAGGCCGCCCGTTCCGACCAGACCCACAAGCTGCTGAACCGTGTCTTTTCCGGCAACGCTTCGCTGCTGATGAACACGCTGGTGGACTCCGGCGAGATCACTGTGAAGGAAATGGAAGAACTGGTGGAGCTGCTGAAAAGCGAAGGAAAAAAATAACGGAGAGGCCGGTTATTTGGGCTTTCCAAAAAATCAAACCGCCAACATTCCGCAGTGACGGAAGGGTTGGCGGTTTGTCTGTTTCGTTCCATGAATCACGTCCTATCAGACGTGTTTGTCCGGCGTCCCATACTGGGAGAAAAAAGTCCCCTCGCACGGCCAAAATCCAAACGGAAGTTTTCCCTTAATCCCCCGCTTTTTCATGAATGCTCTGCATCCGCTGATCCAGCATGGCGCTGGTCTCCGCGCATTCCCGCAGCTCGGCAAAGATCGCTTCATCGTCCGTCAGGTTCTTTTTGTAGCGAATTTTGTGTTCCAGGCTGGCCCACCAGTCCATAGCGATGGTGCGCAGCTGCACCTCTACCTTCATCCGCCGGGTCTGATTATGCAGGAAAATGGGAATTTCGATGATCAGATGCAGGCTGCGGTAGCCGTTGTCCTTGGGGTTCTGAATGTAATCCTTGCGTTCGATCAAAGTCACGTCGTCCTGACGGAGCAGCGCGTCGGCCATCATATAAATGTCGCTGGGGAACGCGCAGATCACCCGCAGGCCCGCAATGTCCCGCAGGTTTTCCTCGATGCTTTCCACCGTCAGAGGGATGCCCTTGCGCACAGCCTTGTCCATGATGCTTTCCGGCGACTTGATGCGGGATTTGATGCTTTCGATAGGGTTGCGGTCATAGCGCAGGGAAAGTTCCTCGTCCAGCACGTTGAATTTGGTTTCCGCCTCCATCAGCGCGCAGCGGTAGCAGGACATCAGTTCCTGATAGGGCATGGCGTATTTTTTCAGCCAATTTCGAATCTCCGACTGGCTCAGTCGTTCCATCAGCGCCCTTTCCAGTGAAAGAGCCTCCCGTACTTTCTTTTCCTTTTCCATCTGGTTGCCTCCGAAAAAATACTCTCGTCCGTGCAAAAAAGCGGACGTTTTTCTCGCCTTTTACCAAAAAGAAATACGACGTGCGTCACGGGAACTCCTGCCTGTCCGTCAAAGCCCGTCCCACGGTCAAAAAGTCGGCTTTTCCCGTAAAAAAAGTAAAAACATCCGCCTGTGTCTTCCAAAAAGCGTAAAAATTGGCTTTTTCCCTGTTCAGAAGGGCTTTCAGGCATTGACAGCCGCGATCGGTTTTGCTATACTCCCATTCTGCTACCCCAACTATGATAAGGAGGATATCACTATGAATAAAGCTGAACTGGTAAACGCTATTTCCGAAAAAGCCGCTCTCTCCAAGAAGGACGCCGAGAAGGTTCTGGCCGCCTTCACCGAGACCGTGACCGAGTCCCTGACCGCCGGTGAAAAGGTGCAGATCGTGGGCTTCGGCAGCTTCGAAGTTGTGAACCGTGCCGCCCGCACCGCCCGCAATCCCCGCACTGGCGAGGCTGTGGAGATCGCCGCTTCCAAGGCTCCCGCTTTCAAGGCTGGCAAGGCCCTGAAGGACAGCGTGAACAAGTAATTTCCGTTTTTTCTGCGCCCCGGCTTCCTTCCTGAACCGAAGGAAGCCGGGGCGTTTTTATGTGCCGCAAAAGGCTATGCAAAAAGCGGCGGAAGGTTTCTTCCGCCGCCTGAAATTTTTACGCCCGATCCGCGCCGATGGCCTCGAGGAACTGCTTGGCGATATACATACAGCCGGTCTGGTTGGGGTGGATGCGGTCCCATGCGATATTGCAGGGGTGCATATGCTCAAACAGCCGGTCCCAGCCTGCCTGCAGGTCTACAAACACCAGCCTGTATTCCTCCGCCAGCTTGCGGACGACCGCGCCGTATTCGTCCATCCGGGCCCGCATGGGGTCGTTTCGGTTGGGTTCCATGAAGTACGGGGTCATGAGGATCATGCCCTTTACCGTGGGCAACGTCTTTTCGATCAGTTTGCGGTAGGTGGCCTCGTATTCGTCCAGAGGCACGTGCTGCTCCGTCATCTGGGGAGAGTCGAACTGCCGCCACACGTCGTTGATACCGATCAGCACGCTGACATGATCCGGCTTCTGATCCAGCACGTCCGTCTGCCAGCGCTCGTCCAGATCACGGATCTGATTCCCGCTGATGCCCATATTGACGATACGCAGGTTCAGCTCAGGGTACATACAGCACAAAAGCGCGCCCGCATCCGCCACATAGCTGGTGCCCCAGGCATTGAACAGCCCTTCCCCCACGGGCTTTTTCCGATCGTAATCCGAAATGGAGTCGCCGATGAACAGCAGTTTATCATTTTTTCCCAAAATCATCTGAAATACCTCCTTTGCATTGGAAACGCAGCCGATTTTTATTCATCCGCCCCGCCGTTTCCCTGTCCGTTGGCCGGATTTGCCCTAGTATAGCCGCATAAAAAAACGCCTGTCAAGAGACGATCTTCCATACTTTTCCGCTTATCTACGAAGCGTTGATTGTGCGGCGGCCGCTTTTCGGCTATGATGGGAAAGGAGGTGGACGAAATGGATCCCATCAAAACAGGAGCGGTGATCCGCTCCCAGCGGCAGAAGAACGGAATGACGCAGCTGGAGCTGGCCGAAAAGCTCTGCGTCAGCGACAAGACGGTTTCCAAGTGGGAATGCGGCAGCGGCGTGCCGGATATTTCCCTGCTGCCCACGCTGGCCCGGGCGCTGGACGTGGATGTGAAGGCCCTTTTGTACGGGGAGCTTCAGGAGCACGGTTCCAGCAGCGGCAATTTGAAAAAGCTGAACTTCTACGTTTGCCCGGGCTGTGGCAATCTGCTGTTTTCCACGGAGCAGACCGACGCGGTCTGCTGCGGACGAAAGCTCTCTCCCCTGCCCGTACAGGCCGCCGCGCCGGAGGAACGGCTCCATGCGGAGCTTTCTGACGGGGAATGGTACGTGACCTCCGGCCACGAAATGGGTCGGGAGCACTACATTTCCTTTATCGCGTTTCTTTCCAACGATACGCTGATCCTGAAAAAGCTGTACCCGGAATGGAGTCTGGAAGCTCGTTTTCCTTTCTACGCTCACGGCACGCTGTTCTGGTACTGCACCCGGCACGGGCTGAAAATGCAGAAGATCTGAAAATCATACGAAAAACGCCTTTTCGAAAAGGGCGTTTTTTGTTTCTGCCGATTTGCGGCAGATGCTCCTTACAGGCGGAACGTTCTTGTGTTTCACGGTTTTTCCTTCCTCAAGCGGCATAAAATGAGACCAGCCGTCCACCGAGCCTTCGAGCGAAAGCGCTTTCGTGATTTTTCGTTGACGCATTCCCGTCAAAGCCTTATGATAAAAGCAACGGTGAGACCGAAATCAATTGAAAATGGAGGAAAGAACCGATGAAAAAAAAGCTTTGTATGCTGATGGCCCTTCTCATGGTCTGCCTGAGCGCCGCCGCCTGTGCGGAGACGATCGAACTGAAAGTCTGGTCGGCCCAGCCCGATCAGGCGCTGCTGGAGGAGCTTTGCAACGCCTTTGCCGCCGAGCATCCCGAAAACGAGTGGAAGTTCACCTACGGCGTGGTGGGCGAGGCCGACGCGCAGGCCCGTTATCTGGAGGATCCCGCCGCAGCGGCGGACGTGTTCTCCTACCCGGACGACCAGATCATCAAGCTGGTGAAGGCCGACGCGCTGTATGAAGTGACCCGCAACCGGGATCAGATCATCGCCGAGAATTCCGCCGGCGCCATCAACGCCGCCACCTACGACGGCGTGCTGTACGGCTACCCCATGACCGCCGACAACGGCTACTTCCTCTACTATGACAAGTCCGTCCTGACCGAAGAAGACGTGCAGACGCTGGACGGCATTCTGGCCGCCGCCGAAAAGGCCGGGAAAAAGTTCAACATGGACGTGGCCAACGGCTGGTATCTGGCCTCCTTCTTCCTGGGCAACGGCTGCCAGCTGACGCTGGACGCGGACGGCAAGCAGATCTGCGATTTCAACAACGAAAAGGGTCTGGCCGCCGCTGAAGCCATCCGCGCTCTGTGCGACCATCCCGCCTTCCTGGCCGGCGGGCAGGATCTTCTGCAGGGCTCCATCGGCGACGCCATCTGCGCCGGCATCTGCGGCACATGGATCTCTTCCGCTGTGAAGGAACGGCTGGGCGACAACTACGCCGCCTGCAAGCTGCCCACCTTCACCTGCGGCGGCGAACAGGTTCAGATGGGTTCCTTCCTGGGCTGCAAGATTCTGGGCGTGAACACCCAGACCGCTCATCCCGTGGAGGCCATGGAGCTGGCCGAGTACCTGACCAACGAGCAGTCTCAGCTGCGCCGCTTTGAGGCGCTTGGCTACGGCCCCTCCAATGTGAACGTGGCCGCTTCCGAAGCCGTGGCTTCCGAGCCCGCTCTGGCTGCGCTGGCCGCGCAGAGCGCCTATGCCATCAGCCAGCACGTGCTGGGCGGCTACTGGACTCCTGCCGGCGCTTTCGGCGCGGAGCTGGTCGCCCACAACGGCAGCGACCTGCAGGCCATGCTGGATCAGCTGGTAGAGCAGACCGTCGCCACGCAGAACTAACGAACCATTCGCGGCCGGAGGGACTATTCCCTTCGGCCGCGCCAGATTTTCTTGCGGAAAGGAAGTTTTCCCGTGAAAAACCGATTCAGCGGCTTCTGGAAAACCTTCTGGAAAAAAGGAGATTTCTTCACCCGCCTGTCGCTGGTGGTGATGGGCAGCGGCTGCTTTCGCTTCGGGCAGATCGTCAAGGGACTGCTGTATCTGGGTGCGGAGGCGCTGTACTTCTGGTTTTTCTTCGGCTTTGGCTGGAAGTACCTGTCCCATTTCGGCACCTTGGGCGAAAACACGCAGCTGCGGGTCTGGGATGAAGCCAACCAGATCTACCAGCGGGTGCCCGGTGATAATTCCATGCTCATCCTGCTCTACAGCGTGCTGACGCTGGCCGTGACCGCCATTTTTCTTTATGTGTGGTTTCTGAACCTGAAAAGCACGGTCAAGCTTCTCCACCTCCGGGAGGAAGGCAAGCCCGTTCCCGCCTTCCGGGAGGAAGGAAAGACCCTGCTGGACGAGCGTTTCCACGTGACGCTGCTGACCGCGCCCATGACGACGCTGCTTCTTTTTACCGTCCTGCCCATCATTTTCATGGTGCTGATCGCCTTTACCAATTTTGACGCCAGCCATCAGCCTCCGGGAAAGCTATTCACGTGGACGGGGCTGACCAACGTAACGGATATTTTTCTGGGCAACGCCATCAAGACCCATACCTTTTTCCATATTCTGGCCTGGACCATGGTCTGGGCGGTGCTGGCCACCTTCACCAACTACATTTTGGGAATGCTGCTGGCGGTGGTCATCAATCACAAGGCCGTGCGGCTGAAGAAGCTGTGGCGCACGCTGTTTATCATTTCCATTGCGATTCCTCAGTTTGTCAGCCTTTTGCTGATCTCCCGGGCGCTGGAGCCGCAGGGGGCCGTCAACGTGGCGCTGATGGAGCTGGGCTGGATCGACTCTCCCCTGCCCTTTTTGCAGGATCCTACGCTGGCGCGCGTCTGCGTCGTGGTCATCAATATGTGGATCGGCATCCCCTACACCATGATGACCTTCAGCGGCGTTCTGATGAATATCCCCTCCGACCTGTACGAAAGCGCCGAAATCGACGGCGCGGGGCCGGTGCGCAAATTTGTCAGCATCACGCTGCCCTATATGATCTTCGTCACCGCGCCCGCCACCATTACCACCTTTGTGGGCAATATCAACAATTTCAACGTCATCTATCTGCTGACGGCGGGCGGGCCCTTCGCGCTGGATTATTATCAGGCGGGCAAGACCGACCTGCTGGTCACGTGGCTGTATAAACTTACGGTGGATCAGCACGACTACGCGCTGGCCTCTACCATCGGCATTTTCATCTTCATGATCGTCTCCACCCTGTCCCTGACGGTGTACAACCACACCGGAGCCGTGAAAAAGGAGGATACCTTCCAATGAAGACTGAAACGACCCGCATCGACCGCCCGGCGCGGCGCAGAAAGAACCTGCGCAAGCTGGGGGTCTCCGTTTCCCTGCACACGCTTCTTACCGTGCTTTCCATTCTTTGGATGGTGCCGGTGTTCTGGCTGATCCTGTCCTCCTTCCGGGGCGAAAAGGGCGCGTTTACGCCCTATCTGTGGCCGCGCATCCTGACGCTGCAGAACTACGTGCGCCTGTTTACGGATACGTCGCTGTTCAATTTTCCCCGTTGGTTTCTGAACACGCTGTTCGTGGCGAGCGTCTGCTGCGTCATCACCACCGTGCTGACGCTGATGGTGGCGTATGTCTACTCCCGGCTGCGGTTCCGGGCCCGGAAGCCCCTGATGAACATTTCCCTGATTTTGGGTATGTTCCCGGGCTTCATGAGCATGATCGCCATCTACCACTTCATGAAGGCCGTGGGGCTGGATCAAACTTTGCTGGCGCTGATCCTGGTCTACTCTGGCAGTGCCGGGCTGAACTACTACATCGCCAAGGGCTTCTTCGATACGCTGCCCCGCTCGCTGGACGAGGCCGCCACGCTGGACGGCGCGACCCGGCACACGATCTTCTGGAAGATCATTCTGCCCAACGCCAAGCCCATCGTGGCCAATACCGCCATCAACGCCTTCATCGCGCCGTGGGTGGATTTTATCTTCGTTTCGGTCATCATGAAGGACAATTACAACAACTATACCGTGGCCAAGGGACTGTACACCATGGTGGACAAGGCCAACATCTACGAATACTACACCGTTTTCTGCGCCGGTGCGGTGGTGGTGGCCGTCCCGATCGTGCTCCTGTTCATCCGGCTGCAAAAATACTATGTGGCGGGCGTTGCCGCCGGCGCCTCGAAAGGATGATCCCCCATGAATCTTGCCGCTGTTTTTCACCGTCCCATGAGCGAATATGCCTTTGCCATGGACGAGAGCACCTATGTTTTCCGTCTGCGGGCTCAGCGGGGCGACCTGAAGCGCTGTACGCTGCACTATGCCGACCGGGCCGCCATGACCCCGGAGCTGGATTTTCAGTGCGTAGAAATGCCCCTCTGGCGCAGCGATAAGCTCTATGACTGGTTTGAAGTGACGCTGAAATGCCCCTTCGAACGCATTGCCTACCATTTCGAGCTGGACGACGGCAGCGAGACCTGCCACTATGCCGGGGACTGCTTCGAAAAAGACCCGTCCATGATCCAGCGTTCGGAGCACTTCCAGCTGCCCTATAACCACCGGGCCGACCGGCTGTCCGTCCCGGAGTGGACGGAGGACGCAATCGTTTACAACATTTTTCCCGACAGCTTTGCCGACGGCAGGCGTTCTCTTTCCGGACGGGCGGGTGAAGCGGATTTTCAGGGCGAAACCTGCCTTTCCCGGCTGGGCGGCACGCTGAACGGAATTCGGGAAAATCTGGACTACCTGCGGGAGCTGGGCTTTAACTGTCTGTATCTGAACCCCATCTTCGCCGCCTCGTCCTATCACAAGTACGACACGCTGGATTACTTCCGCATCGACCCCACCCGTGGCACGGAGGACGACTTCCGGGCGCTGGTGAAGGAGGCCCACCGGCTGGACCTGCGGGTGCTGATCGACGGCGTGTTCAACCACATCGGCTGGCGGCATCCCTTCTTTCAGGACGTGCTGAAGCGGGGCAAGGCCTCCCCCTACTGGAGCTGGTTCTACGACCTGCCGGAGCGGCCCCGGTATCCCGACGCAGGCGAAATGCCGGAGTACGCCTGCTTTTCCTATGTGCCGCAGATGCCCAAGACAGACACCTCCTGCCCGGAAATGCGGGACTACTTCTGCAAAGTCGGCGCTTACTGGGTGCGGGAGTTTGACGTGGACGGCTGGCGGCTGGACGTAGCTAATGAAATGGACGACGGCTTCCTCCGGGCCTTCCGAGAAGCCGTCAAGCGGGAAAAGCCGGATGCGCTGGTCATCGGCGAGGTCTGGGAAAACGCGGCGCATTTCGTCAATCACGGGATGATGGACGGAGCCATGAACTACGATTTCCGCCGCTTCTGCCGCCAGTTTTTCGCCGAAGGCTCGATCGATGCGGAAGAATTCGACCTGCGGCTCAGCAGCCTGTTGACCCGTTATCCCCGGCAGATGTTGTCCGCCCAGCTGAACCTGCTGGACAGCCACGACGTCAGCCGCTTTCTCACCCTCTGCGGCGGCGACCGGGCCAGAATGGAGCAGGCGGTTCTGTTCCAGATGGCCTTTCCGGGAATGCCCTGCGTATTTTACGGCGATGAGAAAGGGCTGGAGGGCACGTTGGAAAACGAGTACCGCCGTCCCATGGCCTTTGACCGTTCCGATGCGCTGGAAGACGTTTATCGCCGGATGATCGCCCTGCGGAAGGAACATCCCGCCCTGCGGCACGGCGATTTCCAGACGGTGCTGGCGCAGGGGACGTTGTTCCTCTGCCGCCGCATCGCAGCAGAAGAAAGTCTGCTGCTGTGCTGGAACGCGGGCGGCGAAGCGCTTCCGGTACCGGGACTTCCGAAAGATGCTCTGCCCCTCTTGCAAAAGGGCTGGAACGGTGGTTTACTGGAAGGGCGCGGATACGCGGTCTTTCAGACGGAAAGACGGTAACGTCCCGACTTTTTCCCGCAGATCAGAAAGGAGCCCCATGGCCATCACCATTTACGATCTGGCGAGGGAAGCCCATGTTTCCATCGCCACCGTCTCCAAGGCGCTGAACAACAGCTACACCATTTCCGACAAGACCCGGGAACGGATTCAGACATTGGCCCGGCAGATGAACTATCAGCCCAACGCCCGGGCCCGCAGCTTTGCCCGGCAGCGGAACGGCACCGTGCTGTTCGCCGCCAATCTGGCCCGCGGCGTGGCATTTGAGGATCCGCACCTGTTTGAGATCATCAACGGCGTGGAACGCCGGCTGGACGAAAAGGGCTATTCGCTGCTTATCAAGCACGTGCCGCCGGAGGACGCGCCGGAACGCATCTGCTCTCTCATGCAGAGCGAACAGGCGGACGGGGTCATGCTCCACGCCGGGATCCTGACCCGCTCTTTGGCCAGTGTGCTCATCCGGGAGGAAATGCCTCATCTGGTGGTGGGCAAGCCCTCCTTCCCCTGCAACGTCTGCTGGATGGACGTGAGCCATGAGGCCGCCGGGCAGCTGGCCGCCAACTATCTGCTGGACAAGGGCTACCGCCGCATCGTCTTTCTGCTGGACACCGAGGGCGAGGGCAAGATCGCCCAGCGCCGGTTGGACGGCCTGAACGCCGCCTTGGAGGAGGAAGACCTGACCATCGAGAGCATTCCCGGCGTGAACGGATACGAGGACAGCTATCGGCAGACCGCTGAGCTGCTCAAGCGGCCGGAACTCCCGGAGGTGATCCTGTGCGCCAACAATTATCTGGCCATCGGCTGCCTGCAGATGCTCCGCCAGCAGGGCATCCGCATTCCCGAGGATATGGCGCTGATGACCTTCGATAACTACCCGTTTTCCATGCTGCTCAAGCCCCAGTTGACCGCCATCGAGGTGGATATGTTCGAGCTTGGCTGGGAAGCGGCCCACTTCATGCTGCAAAAGCTGCACAAACCCAATTTGCAGACCCAGTCCTTCTGCACCGTTCCTACGCTGGTGGAGCGAGAATCCACCTGAAACGCATGAAAAAACGCCCCCTTGTCCAGAATCACGGACAAGGGGGCGTTTGCGTGGGCTGGTTATCCTTCGGGCTTTGGGGACTTTTGACCCTGTATGGGCTTCGGCAGCCCAAACGGCGTAAAACCGTTTGCCGGGCGCTGACGGCCGGGCTGGCGGTCTCCATGGCGGGACAGGAAGTCTTGCTGGTGCAGGATGGCCTATGGAGCCTGCAGACCGGCCTTCCCCTGCATCTTTGCGGCATGATGGGACTGTGCTCCCTGCCCCTTCTGTGGCTGCGCCCCCGAGGACTTTTGTGCTTTTCTTTGCTTCTGGGCGCGCCCTGCGCCCTTCTGGCCTTATGCTTCCCGGCAGTGATCGGCTGCTCCCGGCCTTTTCTCATGGGGCTGCACTTTGGCCGTCTGCACGGTCTGATCGTCTGGTCGGCGGTGTTTGTGCTTGGAGAAAACCCAAAACCGCTGACCCTGTGGGAAGCAAGGAAAACGCTTCTCTGGGCCAGCGGTTATGGGTGGCTGGTGCAGCTGTGCAACGACTGGCTGCCCGCCAATTATCTGTTTTTACGAGCGGTGCCAACAGGAACGCCGCTGGAATGGCTGGCGCAGCGGGGATGGGGCTATTATCTGTGTTCCCTCTGGCTGCTGGCCATGGTGTGCCTGCGCTTTGGGCGCGACTTCTGGAACGCTCTGCTGCCGCGGCTGACTGCCCTTACTGCTGCAGGAAATAGGTCAGCATATAGCCGGTGTACCCGTTCCACGTCACCTTGCACCAATCCTGACCGGGGATCATGATCGTGACGGAATTGCCCGTGGGCACCCGCGCGGCGATCTGGCCGTAGGTCATATCCGGGCTGGTGCGCAGGTTCACATAGCTGCCGCCCGCCGGATGCACCACCCGCCGGGTGGGTCGGCTGGGCAGATTGTACAGCTTCAGATAGCGGGTCATAACATAGCCGGACACGCCGGTATTCTTGACCGTTACCGCCGACCATTCGGTGCCCTGTTCGTCCACCCAAAGCTGAGTGCCATTGTACAGCTTGGCCTCCACCACCGAGGAGGTGGACGCGTACTGCCGCAGGTTCAGGGCTTGGGAACTCTTGGGATTATTGACCACTGCGTAGCTGCCGCCGCTCGCACCGCCGCCGTTCCGGGCGGCAATGTCCTGTGCGGTATGCAGACCCAGCGTCAGGAAGCTGCTGTCCATGAAGCCGGTGTAGCCGTCGATGGACACATGCCACCAGCCATTGCCCTGTGCCAGCACCATCACATAGCGGTCGCCGGAGAACTGCTGGATCACGTCATACTGAAGGCCGGGGCCGCTCCGCAGGTTCATGGCGGTATTGCCGGGGGTCTTGATGGTTGCCACCGTGCTGGAGGCGATCTGGTCTCTGACGGTGACGTACTCGCTGCGCACATAGCCTGTCTGGCCATTGATTTGCACCTGATACCAGCCATTGGTCTGGCCGGTCACCAGCAGGGGCACGCCGTAGTAGAAGATGCCCAGCACCTGCGCGTTATAGCTGGGCTGTGCTCGGAAGTTCAGGAATGCGCCGCCGTTCTGATTGGTCACCAGCGCCACACGGCTGGTCATGTAGCCGCCGCCGGTGATGCTGATATAGTTTTTGCTCATGTAGCCGCTTTTGCCGTCAGGCGTGACCACACGATAGAAATTGTTCTGGCTGCCGATAATCTGCACCCAGGTGCCCCGGTTATACTGCCCAAGCCACGCGCTGGAGGAGCTTCCCTGCGAACGCAGATTCAGCGTATCCGTGTTGATGACCACGCCGTATTCCTCCGCCAGCGCCCCTGCGCACAGCAAAAGAAGCAGGCCGAGCGCCAGTACGAACGCGGCGAGCTTTTTTCCTTTTCCCTTCATAAATCAATGCCCCCTTTGGTGATTCCTTCTGTACCCAATCAACGGGCGAAAGCGGCGGTTTCATCCCGCAGCGCCGGGAAAATTTTCCCCTTAAAGTTCTTTATGATACTTGGGCAGCGCCAGCACCGCTTCCACCGCCTGCGCGGCCTTTTCATCCAGCTGCGGAATCGGGCCGGAATAGCCGAACACCGTGCGGAGAAAGAACTCGTGGGTGCCGTTATTGCCCGTGACCGGGCTGCGGGTCACGTCCAGCACGGCCGTGTTTTCCTGCTGGTTCAGGGTGCGGATCAGGCGCTTGAGCAGCGGCAGATACATTTCCGGGGCGATCTCGCCCGTGCGTCGCGCCTCCGGGTCGTCCACCTCAAACAGGGGCTTCACCAGACACAGTACCTCGCCCTGCCCGCCCATGATGGCCCGGTACAGCGGGACGGCCTTTTCAATGGAAAGATAGCTCAGATCCATACTGCCCAGATCGGGCTTCGGATCCAGCGCCAGCAGCTTTTCATCGCCCAGATTGGTCTTTTCCAGATTGACCACCCGGGGGTTCTGGCTCAGGCTTCCCGCCAGCTGGCCGAAGCCTACCTCCACCGCGTACACCAGCGCCGCGCCGTGCTGCACCAGACAGTCGGTGAAGCCGCCTGTACACGCGCCCGCGTCGATGCACACGCGGCCCTCCGCCGAAATGCCGAAGTCCGCAAGCGCCCCTTCCAGCTTATAGCCGCCCTTGCCCACGTAGCGTTCGTTCAGGCCCCGCACGTTCATGGGCAGAGCCATGTCCACCTTCTGCCCGCCGTTGAGCACCTTCACGCCGCCGCAGTAGACCGCGCCGCTCATCAGATAAGGAAGGGCGGATTCTTTGGTTTCAAAGAAGCCCTCCCGGAGCAGCCGCTCCATTGCCGTCGCTTTTTTCATGCCGGTCATTCCGCCTCAGGCACGTTCAGCCACGCCAGAACCTTCTCGATCTGGCGATCCCAGAAATCCCACGTGTGGGCCGCGCCCTCTTCGGTGGTGTAGTGGATGGAGAACTTTTCGCCGAAGCGGCGGATGAAGTCCTCGTTGGAGCCAAACAGGAAGTCCGCCGTGCCGCAGGCCACGTACATCCGGGGAGCCTTGGCGGGGTCCAGCTGCTCCGCCAGCCGGGTCAGGCAGTTGTCGCTGGCCAGAAATTCCTCTTCCGTACCGAAAATGTTCAGCAGTTCCTGATATAGCCGATCGCTGTCCCGCATCTTGCGCATATGGTAGTCGTTTTCCATCTCCAGCGCGCCGGACAGGCTGGCGATGGCCGCGTACCGCTCTGGCAAGCGAAGGCCCAACTTCGTCGCGCCGTAGCCGCCCATGGACAGACCCGCCGCAAAGCGGTCTTCCCGGCGGGAGCTGAGCGGGAAGTACATTTCCATCACCCGGGGCAGTTCCTCGCTCACAAAGGTGAAATACTTCGCGCCGCGCTTCATATCCGTATAGAAGGAACGGTTGACACAGGGCATGATGATGGCCAGACGGTATTTGCGGGCATAGAACTCCAGACGGGTCTGCCGCACCCAATGGGTGTGATCGTCGCTGAGGCCATGCAGCAGGTACAGCGTGGACAGGGGCTTCCCCTCCTGCTGGGCCATGATCCGGGTCTCGGGCAGGATCACGTTAACGGAAACGTCGATCTCCAAGGTTTCGCTGTAATAATGAAATTCGGTGAATGCCATAAAAAATCATCCTCCTTGAACGAATCCATTTTGACATGCAAATCTTACCACATCAGGCAGGGGATGACAAGTGGGCAGAAACGTGGTATCATCTGCATCACAGGAATGAAATACGCCGCATCAGGAGGCAAACATGGAGCTTTCGACCGCCAAACAGATTCTAAGCCTGCTGGCCGATGGGATCGACCCGGAAACGGGCGAAATTCTTCCGGAGGATTCCGTGTGCAATCAGCCGGAGGTCATCCGTGCCCTGCACTTTGCGCTGGACTGTCTTTCCCATCAAAAGCAGCGAAGAATGACCAGCATTTTCTATGTGAATCAGGGCAAAGCGTGGACGGCGGAAGAAGAATCCCTGCTGACCCAGTTGTTCCGAAAGGGAGAATCCAATGCGCAGATTCAGATGGAATTGCAGCGTTCGGAAAGCGCCGTATCGGCGCGGCTGGTACGGCTGGGGCTGATCGAGCATCGGGAGGACTACCGCGCACGGGACAAAAAACATTCTGAAAACAATTTTCCCTATTGACAATCTCCCAAACCGGGTTTATCATATGCCCATCAAACCGTTGAGGAAGAGTAGTAACCGCCAAGACGGGCTGGCAAAGGGAGCCGCGAACAGTGGGACCGCGGCACAGCAGAAGGCGGCGAATGGACTTCCGAGGGCGGCGGCGAAAGCTGCAGAGCCGTAGTCGCTGACGGGAACCGCACCCGTTATCCTGGCGGCGCGTATGATGGTACGCGACGGAAAGCTCTCCCCTATGGAGAGGAAATTGAGTGGCACCGCGGACATTCCGCCTCAAGCAACGATCGTTGCTTGGGGCGTTTTTGTTTCCCCGATTCCATGAGCGGCAGAGCGCAGTCACCATCAAATCAAACTTCCGCCCCTGCGGAAAAACGAAAGGATGGACTGACCCATGAAAAAGACCCTGAAAATGCTGAGCTTCCTGACCTGCCTGGTACTGTCCCTGACCGCCGTCTTCTGCGCCGTCGCAGAGGAAAAGACCTATACCGTCGGTATCGGCCAGTTTGCCGAGCACGGTTCTCTGGATAACTGCCGCACCGGCTTCCTGGAAGGGCTGGCCGAAGCGGGCATCGAAGAAGGCAAGAACCTGACCGTGATCTACCAGAACGCACAGGCGGATATGGGCATTACCCAGCAAATCGCCGCCCAGTTCGCCGCCAAGCCCGTCGACCTGATGGTGGGCATCGCCACCCCCATGGCGCAGGCCTGCTATAACGCCGCTGCGGGCGCTATCCCCACCATTTACACAGCCGTCAGCGACCCGGTAGCCGCCGGTTTCGCCGATGCGGATGGCAAGGCCGCCGGCAACGCCACCGGCACCTCCGACGCGCTGCCCGTCGCCGCCCAGCTGGAAATGATCCGCGCCCTGATGCCGGATGCCAAGGCCATCGGCATTCTGTATACCACCAGTGAGGTCAACTCCCTGTCCACCATCGAAACCTACAAGTCTCTGGCCGGTGATTACGGCTTTGAGATTGTAGAGTCCGGCGTGAGCACCTCCGCTGACATCCCGCTGGCGCTGGATGCGCTGCTGCCCAAGGTGGACTGCCTGACCAACCTGACCGACAACACCGTGGTCAACGCGCTGGCGCTGGTGCTGGATAAGGCCAACGCCGCCGGAAAGCCCGTTTACGGCTCCGAAATCGAGCAGGTGAAGCTGGGCTGCGCCGCCGCCGAGGGCCTCGATTATGTGGCGCTGGGCCGCCAGACCGGCCTGATGGCCGCCAAGGTGCTCAAGGGTGAAGCCGCCGCCAGCGACATCCCCTACGAGATCATCACTGAACCCAGCCTGTACGTCAATTCCAAGGTGCTGGAAAGCTTCGGCATCACCCTGCCGGAAGAACTGGCCGCCCGCGCTACCGAAGCGGAATGATCCGCAAAAACCCTTTGCTCCGCACAGGCGCGTTTCCCGCCCTGTGCGGGCTTTTGGCTGATTTTCTCTTTTGACTTTTTCCCGCTACCCGTTTCACGCATTGGAGGTTTTTCCATGGCACAGCTGCTGGGCGTACTGGAACAGGGCCTGATCTACGCCATTCTCGCATTGGGCGTGTACATCACGTTCAAGATCCTCGATTTTCCCGATATGACGGTGGATTCCAGCTTTCCGCTGGGCGCGGCCGTCACCGCGCTGATGATCTCCGGCGGAATCCATCCCCTGTGGACGCTGCCCGCCGCGCTGGCGGCAGGGGCGCTGGCGGGAACCATCACCGGCGTGATCCATGTGCGCTTTCACGTGGGTGACCTTCTGTCCGGCATCATCGTCATGACGGGCCTGTATTCCGTGAACCTGCACATCGCGGGGCGCTCCAACGTGCAGCTGTTCTCCTTCGACACACTTTTCAAAAATCCGCTGATCTCCGGGCTGCCTACCGGGGTGCAGGCATATGCCCCGGTGATCGTGCTGGCCCTTTTGACGCTGCTGGTCAAGCTGCTGATGGACGGCTATCTGGCCACCCGTTCCGGCTTCCTGCTGCGGGCTACAGGCGATAATCCCACGCTGGTAGCCAGTCTGGCCAAGGACAGCGGCCGTGTGAAGATTCTCGGCCTTGCCATTGCCAACGGGCTGGTGGCGCTGGCCGGATGCGTCATGTGCCAGTATCAGCGCTACTTTGATATTTCCATGGGCACCGGCACGCTGGTGCTGGCGGTGGCCTCCGTCATCGTTGGCACCCAGCTTCTTCGGGGGTTGCGGTTCCTCAAGGCCACCACGGCGGTGGTGCTGGGTTCCATCCTGTACAAGGCCTGCGTGGCGCTGGCGCTGAGTCTGGGCCTTTCGCCCTTCGACCTGAAGCTGGTGACGGCGGTGCTGCTGCTGATCATCATCGTCGCGGGAGGACATCGAAAGAAGGGAAAACATCATGCTTGAGCTTCAGAATATCGCCAAATACTATCAGGGCGGCACGGTGAACGAGACCTGCCTGTTCCGGGATTTCTCGCTGGCCATTCCCGACCGGCAGTTCGTCTGCGTCATCGGCTCCAACGGCTCCGGCAAGACCTCCATGCTCAATATCATCTGCGGCTCCATCCCCATCGATGGCGGAAAGGTGCTGGTAGGCGGGCAGGACATCACCGCCATGCCAGAGCATAAGCGCCACCGCATCATCGGCCGGGTGTACCAGAACCCGGCGCTGGGTACCTGCCCGTCCATGACCATTTTGGAAAATATGTCCATGGCGGACAACAAGGGCAAGCCCTTCGACCTGCACCGCTGCGTCAATCGTAAGAAAGCGGACGAATACCGGGAGATGCTGGCGCAGCTGGGGTTGGGGCTGGAAGACAAAATGGGCGTGCAGGTGGGCAACCTGTCCGGCGGCCAGCGGCAGGCCATGGCGCTGCTCATGAGCACCATGACCCCCATCGAATTTCTGATTCTGGATGAGCATACTGCCGCGCTGGATCCCAAAACGGCGGACATCATCATGCGCCTGACCGACCGAATCGTGAAGGAAAAGAAGCTGACCACCCTGATGGTGACTCATAACCTGCGCTACGCGCTGGAATACGGCGACCGGCTGCTGATGCTCCACGAGGGCAAGGTCGTGCTGGACCGCGCCGGGCAGGAAAAGCAGGACACCCAGCTGGACGAGGTGCTCCAGCTCTTCAATGAAATTTCCGTGGAGTGCGGAAACTAAGTGAAAACGTAACAGAATCCCCGCCGCGCTTTGGCCTCCCGAAACTGCGGCGGGGATTTTTTGATTCATTTCAGTTCCCAAACGGTTTCATAAAGGAGGCGGCCGCCGTCCTCCAGCCGCAGCCGGAAACGGCCGCGCTGCAATTCCCGTTCCATGCGGCGGTTCCACACGGCCAGATCGTCCGCCGTCAGCGTCAGGGAAAATGCCGTGCTCTCCCCCGCCGGGACAGCTTTCTTGGCAAAGGCTTTCAGTTCCCGTACCCGGCGCACCACGTCCGATCCCAGATCGGTGACGAAAAGCAGCGGCACGGCGTGTTCCTCCTCCGGGCCGGGATTTTCCGCCCGGAACCTCAGTTCCAGCACCGGCGTATCGTCCGCAGGGAGCCGTCCCTCCGGCAGCAGCTTCGGCAGCAGCTCAAAATCACGGTACAAAATATGCCCATACCCCATGCCGTCGCCGAAGGAGAACAGAGGCCCATCCTTTAGGTCGGCATAGTTCCACGGAACCGTGCCCGCCTTGGGGTTATAGTACACCGGCAGCTGGCCCGGATGCTGGGGAAAGGACGCGGGCAGCCGTCCCGACGGACTGAACCGCCCCAGCAGGGCTTCCGCCAATGCCTGCCCGCCCCACGGGCCGGGATAAAAGGCGACCATCAGTGCGTCCGACCCTTCGGCGATTTCTGGCACGGCATAGGGCCGTCCAACGATCAGCACCGTGACCAGCGTTTTCGCGGCGGCCCGCACCTTAGCGAACAGTGAATGCTGTCCGTCCGGGAGCCGCAGTGCCGAGCTGTCCACGCCCTCGCCGCAGTCCATGCTGCCATTCAGCGCCGCGCCGTTTTTGTCAAAACGGGCCTGTTCGAACCGGCTGGACGAGCCGCCCAGCGCCAGCACCACCGTATCCGCTTTCGCCGCCAACGCCGCAGCCCGCTTGGGGTCGCTGCCGTCGTTGTACCAAAGACGCATTTCCGGGCCGGCCAGCTCCCGGAGACCCTGCAGCAGCGTGCAGCCCGCGTCCGGCTCCACTGGCGGCGTATAGTCGCCCAGCTGACGGTACAGATCGTCCGCCGCCGGGCCGATCAACGCTACCGTTTTCCGGCGCTGCAACGGCAAAGCGCCCTCATTTTTCAGCAGCACCAGACTTTCCCGGGAAAGAGCAAGGCTTTGGGGGAACGCTTTTGGGGAAAAGACGGAAGGTTTTCGTTCTTCCGGGAGGTAGGGATGCTCAAACAGGCCCCGTTCCAATTTCAGCGTCAGCACCCGCTCCACGGCCCGATTCAGAACTTTTTCGTCGATCAGGCCACTTTCCAGTGCTTCCTCCAGCCGGGAAAAGCCCTCGTCCCACAGGCTGATGTCGATCCCGGAGCGCAGGGCCAGCGCCCCGGAAGCCACTGTACTGCCGGTCTGGTCGTTCAGCCGGTCAATGGCGCAGCCGTCGGCCATAATGATCCCATCGAAGCCGAACTCCCCGCGGAGGATTTTCTGCAGCAAATCTTCGTTGGCGTGGCATGGCACGCCGTCGATCTCATTATAGGCGGCCATTATGCCCGTTACGCCCGCCCGGCAGGCTGCTCGGGCGGCGGGCAGGTGAATTTCCCGCAGTTCCCGAGGACCGATACGGGCCGCGCTGGCGTTCAGTCCGCCGGTGGTCTCCCCCTGCGCGCAGAAATGCTTGGCCACTACCGCCACGCCCTGACTCTGAATGCCCCGGACGATGGCCCGGGCAAACTGCGCTGCATGGAAAGGATCCTCACCGTAGCATTCCTCACTGCGGCCCCAGCGGGGATCCCGCAGGATATCCAGCATGGATACCAGCGCCAAGTCCACGCCCAGCTCCCGAAGCTGCCGCCCGCAGACCTTTCCTGCCTCATAAAGAAGCTCCGGCTGAAAAGCAGCACCTGCCGCCAGATTCACCGGCAGCAGATAGCCGTCCAGCGCCTGATGGCCGTGGGGACATTCGCTGCTGACCAGCATGGGAATGCCGAACCGGGAATGCTCCACCACGAACCGCTGGGCCAGATTGTAGGCGCGGACGGCGTTTTCCCCATACAGGCCGTTTTCCCGGGTGCGGCCCGACCATGGGTCGGCCCGGTACAGGCCGTAAAGCGTGCCCAAGCCGCCGAAATGCAGCACTTCTTTTTGAAAGGCTTCGTCCAGTGTCAGCTGCTCTCCCTCCCTGCGGACGCTCCGAAAGCCGTATAGCCGTTGGTTCAGCTGACCCACCTTTTCCCGACACGTCAAGCGGGCGCACAGATCGTGCGCCCGTTCTTTGGGAGAAAGCTTCAGGTCTTGAAAGGGAAGCATGGTTCTCCTCCTATTTTTCCGTTTCCGCGGCCAGCGGGCCCCGGTAGACGATCTCCGTTGTAATATAGCAGACCTCCGGGGGCATCTGGGGATGATCCGCCCGGAACAGCAGCTTATTGGCCAGCCGCTTACCCAGTGCGGAAGTCTCCACATGCACCGTGGTGATCTTGTCCGCCACGTTGCCGTACTCGGCGTTATTATCAAAGCCGGTCAGCAGGAAGCCCTTGGGCGTCTTCCGTCCGCTTTCCGTCAGATAGCGGCTGACGAAATGGGCGATGAAGTCGCTGGCGCACACGATGGCCTGCGGCAGCTCCGGCAGTCCGTCCAGAAAGGCGCTGATCTCCTCATAATGGGCGCGCAGGCTCAACGGAGCCGTCAGGCAGAGCGAAGCGTCCAGCGGGAGATTCTTTTCCCGCAGCGCGTCCGCAAATCCCTCGTAACGGTCCTGATTGGTCTGGGCGTACCCAATATCGCCAACGAAGCCCAGCCGGGTGCGGCCGCTTTCGATCAGCCGCCGGGTGATCTCCCGGATGCAGGTGCGGCCCTCAATCAGCACCAGATCGCCGTGAAGCGCGGGCGGATGCATTCCGGGCACCGTATCCAGAAAAACTTTGGGCAGCGGAAGCTCGTTAAGCATATGCAGCAGCCGTGCGTCATAAATATTCAATACGATCAGCCCGTCCACGTTCTTCACCGACGCGGGCAGGGTATAGCCCTCTGAATAAAAGGAAGGCATATAAGTATACATCAGGTTGATGCGGCTCCGGGCCAGTTCCTTGGCGATATGATGGATGATCTGCATCCAGAACGCCGAGGATTCAGGCCGGGAGACCACCACGGAGAAGGTACGCTCCTCCGCCTCGTCCCTGCCGGTTTCTTTTTCAGGTATTTTTTCCATTTGGATCTCCGTATCGGTCAGACCCATTTCCGCGGCTTTCTGCTGGATACGCTTTTTCGTTCGGGGGGACACGCCCTCCCGGTCGTTCAGCGCTTTCCAGACGGTAATGCGGGATACGCCGACCGCGTCGGCCAGATCCTGCATGGTACTTTTCAGCATGACATACCCTCGTTCCGAAAAAACTTTTCTGCTTGATAAACCTTCCTAAGCATACAATGTCCGGCTCCAAATGTCAACTCATTTTGATAAGAAATGTTAACTAATGTTTCTATTTTTATTTTGCTCGTTTTCATTTGCATATTCTTTTCAGAAGTTTAATAACCGTTATTGACAAAAATTTGATTTTAGCTATTGCTTTTTGTTTCCAAACATGTTAATATGTGCCTGTAAAGTTCAAAAAGATTCGTTAACATTCTTCACTTTCAGAAACGGAGGAAACTGTTTATGGTCGGAAACACCGAAAAAACCAGGCAGCCCCTCGCCGCCAATCGCCCCAAGCGGAGCAAACTGACCCGGGACGATCTGGAGCTGAGCCTGCTGGGTCTGCCTGCGTTTATCTGGTACGCGCTGTTCAGCTACCTGCCGATGTTCGGCCTGATTATCGCCTTCAAGCAATACAAAATCTTCCCCCGGCAGTCCTTCCTTTATAATCTGTTCCATAGCGAGTTTGTGGGGTTCAAGAATTTTTCCTTCTTCATCCACAATAACGCATTCGCCATGCTCCTGCGGAATACCCTGCTGTACAACATCGTCTTCATCATTCTGGGCATCGTCATTCCCGTCACGCTGGCCGTCATGATCAACGAGCTGTACTCCAAGCGGGCCTCCAAGACCTATCAGACCCTGATGTTCTTCCCCCACTTCCTCAGCTGGGTGGTGGTCAGCTACTTCGTATTCGCCTTCCTAAACACCGACTACGGCACCTTGAACCGGGTCATTATGTTCTTCGGCGGCGAGCCCCACCGCTGGTATTCCGAAGCCACCTACTGGCCCCTGTTCTTCGTTATCCTCAAGGTCTGGAAGGGCACCGGCTACGGCATGGTGGTCTATCTGGCCACCATCACCGGCATCGACGGCTCCCTGTACGAGGCCGCCATGCTGGACGGTGCCAGCAAGTGGCAGCAGACCCGGTACATCACCATGCCCATGTTGAAGACCGTCATCGTGATGATGTTCATCCTGTCGGTAGGCGGCATCTTCGCCTCCGACTTCGGTCTGTTCTATCAGGTCACGCAGGGCGTGCCCAACTCCCTGTACAAGGTCGCCTCCACCTTTGACACCTACGTCTACGCCGCCCTGCAGGGCAACGCCCCCATCGGCAAGACGGCCGCCGCCTCCACCTTCCAGTCCGTAGCCTGCTGCATCACGATCCTGCTGACGAACTTCATCGTCTCCAAGGTCGATTCCGACAGCGCGGTGTTTTAAGAGGAGGCGAAAAGAATGAAAGCAAAGAAAACCGATTTTCAGATCAACCGGATCAACCCCGGCACCAACGCGGGGTTCAATCTTCTGTTTGTTCTGCTGGCCGCCTGCGCCATCCTGCCGGTGGTGCTGGTATTCATGATTTCCATCTCCTCGGAGGAATCCATCCGGCAGGTGGGCTACTCCTTCTTCCCGGTTGAGTTTTCCTCCAAGGCGTACCAGTTCCTGTGGAACGAGCGGGACACCATTTTGAACGCCCTGCTGATCTCCGTGGCCGTCACCTGCATCGGCACGCTGCTGGGCCTGTCCGTTACCACGGCCATGGGCTACGCCCTGTCCCGGCCCAACTTCAAGCTGAAGCAGTTCTACACCTGGGTCATCTTCATCCCCATGCTTTTCAGCGGCGGTCTGGTGGCCAGTTACGTGGTCAACTCCAACATTCTGGGGCTGCGCAACACCATCTGGGTGCTGATTTTACCCCTGATGGTCAGCTCCTACAACATCGTCATCTGCAAGACCTACTTCAAGACCTCGATTCCCGACGGGATCATCGAGTCGGCGAAGATCGACGGCGCGACCCAGATGCGCACCTTTCTGAGCATCGTGGTGCCCATTTCCAAGCCGCTGTTCGCCACCATCGCCCTGTTTCTGAGCTTCGGCTACTGGAACGACTGGTTCCTTTCGTCCCTGTACATTTCCGATAAACATCTCATCTCCCTGCAGGCGCTTTTGAACAACATCATGCGCTCGCTGGAGTACATGACCAACAACCCCACTGCCGGCGTTTCCCTGCAGCAGTACCGGGCCCAGATGCCCGGCGAATCGGTTCGCATGGCCATTGCCATCGTGATCGTAATCCCTATCGCGTGCGCGTATCCGTTCTTCCAGAAATACTTCATTTCCGGACTGACGATCGGCGCGGTAAAGGGTTAACGAATAAAAAAAAGGAGAGAACAAACATGAAAAAGATCCTGTCTCTGGTTCTGGCGCTGTGCATGGCTCTGTGCATGGTCAGCTTCGCCTCCGCTGAGGAAGTTCCTACCCTGAAGATCATCACGCTGGGCAACGGACAGCCCGACAACTACAGCGCGTGGATCGAGCATCTCAATCCCTACATCGAAGAGAAGATCGGCGCCAAACTGGATGTGGAATGCATCGGCTGGGGCGACTGGGGCAACCGCCGCAGCGTCATCATCAACTCTAACGAGCCCTATGACGTCATCTTCGGCGACAGCGGCAACCTGGTTGCCGACGTGTCCGTGGGCGCGTATCTGGACATCACCGACCTGCTGGCTGACAACGCTCCCGGCCTGCTGGAGCTGATTCCCGCCGGTTACTGGGACGCCTGCCGCGTGGGCGGCCGCATCTACGGTGTGCCTACCTACAAGGATTCCTCCATCACCCAGTACTTCGTCTGGGACGTGGAGCTGCTGAAGGAGCTGGGCATGGAAGAGGCCGCCATGAACTGCCACACGCTGGCGGACGCCACCCCTATCCTGAAGGCCATCAAGGAAAAGACCGGCGCCGCTTCCTTCCCCGTGACCAAGGACGGCGTTTCTCAGATTCCCTTCGTGTATGACGGCTTCGGCGCTGGTCTGCGCGGCGTCGGCGTGCGCTACGACGATCAGGAGACCAAGGTCGTGAAGATTTTCGAGCAGCAGGACGTGATGGATCAGCTGAAGATCGTCCGCGAATGGTTCGAGTCCGGCATCATCAACGCCGACGCTGCCAACCTGGCTGAAGGCCCCACCTACAAGGCCTGCTTCCTGGCTCAGGGCTGGTCCTCCGCCGCCAAGACCGTTTGGGGCCCCAACATGGGCAAGGAACTGGTCGCCTACACCTACGGCCCCACCATCCTGTCCAACGACTCCGTGCTGGGCTCTGTGAACTTCGTTTCCGTCAACTCCGAGCATCCTGAAAAGGCTCTGGCGTTCCTGAACCTGATGAACACCGACTCCAAGGTTCGCGATGCGTTCTACTACGGCCTGGAAGGCGACAACTTCACCTACACCGAGGACGGCCGCGTGCACAAGAACCCCGACTCCAGCTGGGGCATGGCTGGTTACACTCAGGGCACCTTCTTCGCCGTGACCCCCACCGACGACGTGGAATTCAACCAGTGGGACGAAGTGAAGGAACTGAACGAGCAGGCTGAGCCTTCCGTGCTGCTGGGCTTCAACTTCGACAGCAGCAAGGTGGAAGACCAGATCGCCAACTGCAAGACCATCTGGGATCGTTATCATCCCGAACTGCTGACCGGCTCCGTGGATCCCGAAGAAGCCGTGAAGACCATGTACGAAGAAATGGAAGCCGAAGGCCTGAACGACATCATCACCGAAGCTCAGGCTCAGATCGACGCCTGGAAGGCCTCCAAGTAACCCCCACCAGGGGCAGTGCCCCTGGACCCCGGTTCGGCAGGGGGTGACCCCCTGCACCCCGGTTCGCGTTCCAGCTGGCGAGTTTCACCCACTTTCGAACGCGTGATAAGGACTGGTTTCAGGTTTTCCGGCTGAATCGGCCGGTCTGAAACCGCAGGAAGCTCATTCTGCATCAGAATATGTTTCCGAAAAAGGATTCCCGCAGAAAGCGTTCTTTCTGCACTTCCGCCCGCGCGGCGCCGCAGGCACAAGCGGGAAAACCAGCTTGTTCCCAAGAGCCGCGCGGGCTTGCCTTTCCATTCATTTTCGTTTATACTTCCAATCGATCGCATTCACGGAGGAGATCGGACATGGCAAAAATCATCGGGCCGGCGCTTGCCAATATGCCGTGGGAGGACAAGCCTGCCGGAGAAAAGGAGCCGATCTGGCGCTATTCAGGCAATCCGATTATCGGCCGCCACGGCAACCAACGCTCCAACAGCGTATTTAACTCGGCGGTCGTTCCCTTTCGCGGCGGCTTTGCAGGCGTTTTCCGCTGCGACAGCCGCTCCATCAGCATGGATCTGTTTGCCGGACGCAGTCAGGACGGCCTCCATTGGGAGATCGACGACGAGCCGATTCTGCTGACCGGCGCGGACGGCGAAATCGCGGCGAAGGAATACCGCTACGACGCTCGCATCACCCCCATGGAGGGTAAGTACTACATCACGTGGTGCAACGGCTATCACGGGCCCACCATCGGCGTGGCATGGACGGAGGATTTTAAAACCTTCCACCAGCTGGAAAACGCCTTTCTGCCCTTCAACCGCAACGGCGTTCTTTTCCCCCGGAAGATCGGCGGCATGTACATGATGATGAGCCGCCCCAGCGACAACGGCCACACGCCCTTCGGGGATATTTACGTCAGCCAGAGCCGCGATTTGGAATTCTGGGGCCGCCACCGCTACATGATGGGCACCATCAAGGGCAACGAGTCCGCCTGGCAGTCCACCAAGGTCGGCCCCGGCCCCTCCCCCATCGAAACGGACGAGGGCTGGCTGCTGATCTATCACGGGGTTATCACCACCTGCAACGGCTTCGTATACCGCATGGGCGCTGCCCTATTGGATCTGGACGAGCCGTGGAAGGTGAAATACCGCTCCAAGGACTACCTGATGGCGCCGTGGGAGCTTTACGAATGCGTGGGCGACGTGCCCAACGTGGTCTTCCCCTGCGCCGCCCTGACGGACAGCGCCACGGGCCGCATCGCCATCTATTACGGCTGTGCCGACACCGTGACCGGCATTGCGTTCACCACTGTGGACGAATTATTGCGCTTTGTCAAAGAACACAACTGAACCCCATGTCCCATTTTTGAAACACGCGGAGGTCAAAAATCATGTTTTATCTGGACAAGCGGATCCAGGGCATCTGCGACGAGCTGCGGAAGCTGAGTATCCGTCAGCGCGCCCCCATTTCCGGCTGGATGTACAAGAAAGGCAACTTCATTCACCCCGAGGACGCGCGGCATGACGCGGCGGCCTTCTCTCCCTTCGACTGCCGGAACATGCACTGGTACGGCCCGGACGAGCATTACTGGTTCTATTCCGACACCACCGTGCCGGAAAGTTTTCAGGGCAAGCCCCTGTGGATGCACGTCTGCACCCAGATCGACGAATGGGACGACGGCAAGAATCCCCAATTCCTTTTATTTGTCAACGGCGAGATCGTGCAGGGCGTCGACATGAACCACCGGGACGTGCTCTTGAGCCGCAGCGCCGAGGCGGGCCAGCCCCTCTGTCTGGAGCTGCAGGCCTACACCGGCACCCTGCATACCGAGTTCAACCTGATCGTGGAATTCCGGGAGATCGACCCGGAAATCGAAGGGCTGTACTGGGATCTGCAGGTGCCGCTGCAGGCGTTCCCCCGGCTGGAGGCCGAAAGCCAGAGCCGGATGGATCTGGAACGGGTCATGAACGACGCGATCAACCTGCTGGATCTCCGCACGCCCTATTCCCCCGCCTTTGAGCAGAGCGTTCACGAGGCCCGGGCCTATCTGCAAAAGCATCTCTACGAGGAGCTGGGCGGCCATGATGACGTGATCGCAACCTGCATCGGCCACACCCACATCGACGTAGCCTGGTGGTGGACGGTAGCCCAGACCCGGGAAAAGGTCGCCCGCAGCTTTGCCACGGTGCTCAAGCTGATGGACGAATATCCCCACTATCGCTTCATGTCCAGCCAGCCCCAGCTGTACCTGTTCCTCAAGGAGCGCTACCCCGAGCTGTACGCCCGCGTGAAGGAGCGGGTGCGGGAGGGCCGCTGGGAGCCGGAGGGCGGCATGTGGGTGGAGGCGGACTGCAACCTGACCAGCGGCGAAAGTCTGGTGCGGCAGTTCCTCCACGGCAAGCGCTTCTTCCGGGACGAATTCGGCGTGGAGAACCGCATCCTCTGGCTGCCGGACGTGTTCGGCTATTCCGGCGCGCTGCCCCAGATCATGAAGGAATGCGGCATCGAATACTTCATGACCACCAAGCTGGCCTGGAACCAGTTTAACAAGGTGCCCTACGACACCTTCCGCTGGCGCGGCATCGATGGTTCGGAGATTCTGACCCATCTGATCACCACGCTGGGCGTTGGGCAGGACGAAAAGAAGAGCTTCTTCACCACCTACAACGGCATGCTTCATCCCGATGCGATCATCGGCGGCTGGAAGCGCTACCAGAACAAGGACATCAACAACGACATTCTGATCTCCTACGGCTACGGCGACGGCGGCGGCGGCCCTACCCGCGCCATGCTGGAGACCTCCGACCGGATGGAGCACGGCGTGACCGGCCTGCCCCGGGTTCGTCAGGCCTTTGCCCGCACCTATTTTGACGAGCTTCGCCAGCGGGTGGAGAACAACCGCCGTCTCCCCCTGTGGGAGGGAGAATTGTACTTCGAATATCACCGGGGCACCTACACCTCCATGGCCCGGAACAAGCGCTCCAACCGCAAGGCGGAGCTGCACATGATGGATCTGGAGCTGCTGTCCGTGCTGGCCAGCGGAGTGCTGCCCTATCCGGCGGAAGAGACCGACCGTCTCTGGAAGGGCATGCTCATCAACCAGTTCCACGATATTCTGCCCGGCTCCAGCATTCATGAGGTGTACGAAGTCACCAAGAAGGAATATGCCGCCATGGAGGAAACCATCGCCCGGCTGGAACAGGAGCGCATGGCCGCCCTGTGCGCGCCCGGTGACGGTCTGACCGTCTTCAACACCAAGGGCTTTGCCGGGGATGAGATCGTTCCGCTGGGCGAGACCGACGTTCAGGCGCTTTTGGACGAAGCCGGAACGCTCTATCCCGTGCAGCATACCGAAAAGGGCGCGTTCGTCAGCCTGAAAAACCTGCCTGCCAAGGGCTGGCGCACCTATCAGACCCGCACGGAAGCCGTTTCCGCGCCGTCTCCCTTCACCCTGTCGGATGACCGCCATCTGGAAACGCCCTACTACACCGTGGAGCTGGATGAAAACGGCCTCTTCGCCCGTCTTTACGACAAGGAGAACCGCCGCGAGGTCTTCAAGTCCGGTCAGAAGGGCAACCTCATGCGGATGTACGAGGACAAGCCCATTTATTACGATAACTGGGACATCGACATCTATTACACCGAAAAGAGCTGGGACGTGACCGACCTGCAGCGGTTGGAATGGGAAGAGATCGGCCCGGTATGCGCCGTTTTGAAGCTGGAACGGAAGGTCTCCAACAGCCTGATCCGTCAGACCGTCCGCTTCTACGCGGACAACCGCCGCATCGATTTCCAGACCTGGGTGGACTGGCACGAGCATCAACATCTGCTGAAGGTTCACTTTCCCGTGGACGTTCACACCGACGAGGCCACCTTCGACATCCAGTTCGGCAACCTCAAGCGCAAGATCACCCAGAACACCAGCTGGGACGTGGCCCGTTTCGAAAGCTGCGGCCAGAAGTGGATGGATCTGAGCGAAGGCCACTACGGCGTGAGCCTGCTGAACGACTGCAAGTACGGCCACTCCGCGCTGGACGGCAGCATGGCGCTGACCCTGATCAAGTCCGGCATTGAGCCCAATCCCGTTACCGATCAGGAGGAGCATTTCTTCACCTATGCCCTGCTCCCCCACGCCGGGGACTGGCGCAACGGCACCGTTCGGGAGGCCTATTGCCTCAACCAGCTCGCCCTGTCCTTCCATGGCGGCAAGGCCGGTTCGGAATACTCTCTGGCCAGCGTGGGCGCGCCCAACGTGGTGCTGGAGACCATCAAGCAGGCCGAGGACGGCGACGGCTGGATCGTCCGCCTGTACGAGTGCGACAACGCCCGCACCGACACCTTCCTGCGCTGGAATCGGCCCGTTCTTTCCGTGGAGGAATGCAACTGCATCGAGGAAAAGAAAGCGGACGCTTCCTTCGAAAACGGCGGGATTTCCTTCACCATTCTGCCCTATGAAATCAAGACCTTCCGGATTCGGGAAAAGGAGGCGTAACGATGGACTTTCTGCCCATGCCTCACTCCGTCCGCAAGGGCGAGGGGTTCTTCGTCCTGCGCTATGATACTCGTATCGTGCTGGAAAACACGGAACCCTCCGCGTTTCTCTACGCCCAGATGCTGCAGGCGGATGTGCAGCGTTTCACCGGCCTGAAGCCTGCCATCCTCCGGGGAACGGCCCAGCCGGGCGACGTGATTCTCCGGGCGGACGCCGCGCTGGAGGAAACCAGCTACCGGCTTTCCGTCACAACGGAAAGCATGCTCGTCCGCGGCGGCAGCGATGAGAGCCTGCTGAACGGCGTGATGACGCTGAGCCAGTGGATTCAGCGTCACGGAGCCCGTCTGCCCGCGCTGGAAATCGAGGACAAGCCCGACCTGCGCTATCGCGGTTACTATCTAGACTGCTCCCGGGGCCGGGTGCCCACGTTGGAAACACTCAAGCGCTACGCCGATCTCTTGTGCCGCTACAAGATCAACGAATGGCAGCTGTACATTGAGCATACGTATCTTTTCCGCAACCTGAGCGAAGCGTGGCGGGGGGATACGCCCCTCACTGCCGAGGAGATCATGGAACTGGATCGCTACTGCCGCGCCCGGCACATCGAGCTGATTCCTTCCCTGTCCAGCTTCGGCCACATGTACAGGATCCTCAGCACCAAAACCTGCTGCGACCTGTGCGAGCTGCCCGATTCGGAAAAGATCCCGTTCAGCTACACTTACGCCGGCGACCATCACACCCTGAATGTGTCCAACCCCAACGCCGTGGATTTCATCAAGGGGCTCATCACGGAGTACCGCGCTCTGTTCACGTCCAAAAAGTTCAACATCTGCTGCGATGAGACCTTCGATCTGGGCAAGGGCCGCAGCAAGGCGCTGGCGGACGAAAAGGGCGAGCACGCCCTTTACATGGCCCACGTGGTGGAGCTGTGCCGCTGGCTGCTGGCGCAGGGCGTGACCCCCATGTTCTGGGGCGACATCATGTGGCGGCACCCGGAAGCCTACGCGGAAATTCCCGAAGGCGTGATCTGTCTGAACTGGGGCTATCTGCCCGAGCAGCGGGAAAACGAAGTCCGCGATCTGGCCCAGATGGGCGCGACCCAGTACGTCTGTCCCGGTGTTTGCACGTGGAACCGCTGGCTGCCCCTGACAGAGAACAGCTACAAGAACAATCGGGCCATGTGCGGCCACGGGCGCAAGTATCACGCTATCGGCCTGCTGAACACGGACTGGGGTGACTACGGTCACATCTGCCACCCGTGGTTTTCCGTGCCGGGCATTCTTTACGGCGCGGCTTTCGCGTGGAATGCGGACAACGTACCCTTTGACGAGATCAATCAGGCCATTTCCCTCTTTGAGTACGGCGACCGGGAAGGAACCTTCATGAAAGCCTTCGTCCACCTGACCGACCACGAGATTTTCCCGTGGTTCAACGCTGTCCGTTGGATCGAAGCCGCCGATCCGGAGAAGCGTCGGGAGCAGCTGAAGGAGATCGACCCCGCGCAGGTACCCGCCGCAAACGCCGCCATTGACGCGGCTCTGGACGAACTGGCGCAGGCCGCGCTCCGCATGGAGCCGGACAAACGCCCCATCCTGCGGGCCTTGGAGATTTCCGCGACCGGCGCCAAACTCTTCAACGACATTGTCTGCTGGATCTTCGCCGTGCAGGAAGGCCGGGAGCTTCCCCATCGGGACGGCTGGGAGCTGGCCGCCGCGCTGGAAAACTGGTATGCCGCCTATCTGACCGAATGGCGGGCCGTGTCCAAGGAAAGCACCCTCCGCCGCACCCAGCACCTCATCACCTCCTACGCCGACACCCTCAGGGGCTGAGCCCCTTTCGGACTGCGCGCGATGCGCGCAGGGGCGTAGAGGGACATGCGAGTTGGCCGTGGTTTTACCGCCGCTCGGCGACAGGCCTCGCGGCTCGCCGGTCTGGTGTGGCTTCCTGTTAGTTGAATAGAAAAGACCGCCGTCGGGCGACAGGCCCTCCGGCTCGCAGAAAATGCCAGCGTGGATTTGATTCCGCGCTGGCATTTTGTGTTGCCAAAATATCCAAGATGCTTCGAAGTATCCTAAGCAACGCTGGTTGAGTGGGCATAGTGCCAAGCGCAGAAGAAAAAATCAATACTGTTTTCTGTGCTGCGAAGCCATCCAAGCTGCAATGCAACATCCCAACTCGCATTGGTTGAGTCTGCCCAGTGCCAACTGCGGGAGAGCCGAGCGGCGATAGGCAGCGAAGGGAAAAAGGCCCGCCCATTTTGACGGCGGAAAAAGGCGAGCACGAGCGCGCTCCGCCCCTGTGTAATAGCTATCCAGCTCCATTGCGCGCGACATTGCGAGCCCCGCCGTCAAAATGGGCAATAGGAGCCTTTTTTCCGTAGCGCCGTGCCGCTTGCTTTCTTTGGTACTTTCTTTCGCGCCGAAAGAAAGTACGATCCCCCGTCGGGGCGGCAGCCCCATCACCCGCGCCGCAGTCGGCGCGTCAGTCCCCACCGGGGGCAGGGCAGGGGTATGCGCCTGCGGGCGCACTGGGGGCTTTCCGCTCGCCCCCAGTCCCCTTCGGATCGCCACTCGAAGCAATAGAGCGCCCCATAGGGCTGCAAGCCCTGCTCCCGCGCCGGAGTCGGCGCGTCAATCCCCGCCCAAGGGGAATTGCTTACGGCAAAGTTGGCGTCTATCGATGCAAGCAGGGTGGCTTTCCGCTCGCCCCCCTGCACCCCCTTCGGGCCGCACTCGGCGAGAAAACCACAGGGTAAGCAGTCAGGCAAAAATATGAGGGGTTTCCTCGGGGCAAACAATCGGCGCGTCAGGCCCCACCGAGAGCAGGGGATTGCGCCTGCGGGCGCACAAAACGCTTTCCTCAAAGCCAACCATCAGCGCGGCCCGCACTGCCGTGCGCTTCACCGGCCATTTGCGGCAACGAACAAGCGCGGATGCCCGCAAAAGCAAAACCCCCGCCGCAGGCCCTTTCCTGCAGCGGGGGTTTTTCTTCCCCTTGCGGGGAGAATCGCTTGATTTATTTGATGATGTTCGTTCCCATATAGGGCACCAGCACCTCGGGCACCGTGACCGTGCCGTCCTCGTTCTGGTAGTTTTCCAGAATGGCGGCGACCGTGCGGCCCACGGCTACGCCGCTGCCGTTCAGGGTGTGGACGAACTGGGGCTTGTCCTTGGGGGTCTCGCGGTAGCGGATGCTGGCGCGGCGGGCCTGGAAGTCCTCACAGTCGGAGCAGCTGGAAATTTCCACATAGCGGCCGTAGGAGGGCATCCACACTTCGATGTCGTAGGTCTGGGCGGCGCTGAAGCCCAGATCGCCGGTGCACAGGTTCACCACGCGGTAGGGAAGACCCAGCAGCTGCAGCACCTTTTCGGCTTCGGCGGTCATGCTTTCCAGCTCGGCGTAGCTTTCTTCGGGCTTGGCGATCTTCACCATTTCCACCTTGTTGAACTGGTGCTGACGGATCAGACCGCGGGTGTCGCGGCCCGCACTGCCGGCCTCGGCGCGGAAGCAGCTGGAGTAGGCGCAGTGACGGATGGGCAGCTGCGCGCCGTCCAGAATCATGTCGCGGTACATGTTGGTGACGGGCACTTCGGCGGTGGGGATCAGGAAGGTGTCCTGATCGACCTTGTAGGCGTCATCCTCAAACTTGGGCAGCTGGCCGGTGCCGGTCATGGTGGCGCGGGTGACCATGTAGGGCGGATAGACCTCGTCGTAGCCCGCTTCCACGTGGGTGTTCAGGAAGAAGTTGATGATGGAGCGCTCCAGCCGGGAACCCAGCCCGCGGTAGATGGTGAAACGCGCGCCGGAGATCTTGGCGGCGGTGTCAAAGTCCAGAATCTTCAGATCGGTGCCGATGTCCCAGTGGGCCTTGGGCTCCCAGCCGAACTGACGGGGCGTGCCCCAACGGCGCACTTCCACGTTTTCGCTGTCGTCCTTGCCGATCGGCACGCGGGGGTTGGGGATGTTGGGCACGCTCATCAGGAACTGCTGCATTTTCGCGTCCAGCTCGTTGATCTTTTCATCCAGCGCGTCGATCACGTCGCCCAGTTCGCGCATTTCCCGCATGATGGCGGCGGTCTCTTCTTCGCTGGCACCGTTCTTCTTGGCCAGACCGATCTTCTTGGAGGTCTGATTGCGCAGGGCTTTCTTCTCCTCCACCTCGGCCATCAGGGCGCGGCGTTCTTCGTCTTCCTTGAGGAAAGTGTCCAGAGAGATGTCCTTATTGCGCGCCTTCAGCGCGTCGATCAATTCCTGGGGATTCTGTCGGATGCGTTTGATGTCCAGCATGGTTTGAATTCCTCCTGTCCGGATATAATGAAAACCGCCCCTCAAGACCTGCCGGTCTCAGGGACGGAGAGAAGCGTGCTCCGCGGTGCCACCCAGATTAAGGCAAAATGCCTTCCCTTTTTTTGCGCTGTATCGGGCGCGCCCGCCCGGCTCGTCGCCGGTTGGCTCCCGTGATGGAAACGAAGCGCCCGCCGCAGCCTTGCACCAGACGGCTGCTCTCTTGAGACGGAAGCCCTTCGGGTTTCACGATCCTTGCCACGGCGCTCATTATACGCGCTTTTGAAAGGGTTGACAAGGGGTTTTTCTTCCACAGAGGACGAAAAAGGGGGACTGGGCGCTGGGAGCAAAATGCCAAACTTTTTGGCAGTCCGTCCCCTTTGCCCATTGTTTGGCCGCCCGGGGACGGCCAGAATGAAAAAGCGTTCGGAGGGCCTTGACGGTTTTGCTTGCAATGTCTGGTCCTTTCCCCTATAATGGAGAGTGGATGAATCCGGCAACTTCCGCCCTGCTGAAAAGCGGCAGGGAGCGGCCGGAAGAAAACCAATGCAAAGGCACTACGACGAAGGAGGCACTATTTCATGGGCAAGGTATACGTATTTGACCATCCCCTGATCCAGCACAAGCTGAGCCTGATGCGGGACAAAAACACCGGCGCCAAGGAGTTCCGTGAGCTGCTGGAGGAAATCAGTATGCTGATGGTCTACGAGGTGACCCGCGATCTTTCCACGGAGGAAGCCGAAGTGGAAACGCCCATCTGCACCACGAAGACCCACGTTCTCAGCGGCAAGAAGGTCGGTATCGTTCCGATCCTGCGGGCCGGTCTGGGCATGGTGGACGGCGTGCTGAACCTGATCCCTGCGGCCAAGGTGGGCCACATCGGCCTGTACCGCGATCCGGAAACCCTCAACCCTGTGGAATACTACTGCAAACTGCCTGACGACAGCCAGAACCGCGAGCTTCTGGTGCTGGATCCCATGCTGGCTACCGGCGGCAGCGCCTCCGCCGCCATCACGTTCCTCAAGCAGCGCGGATGCCATAACATCCGTCTGGTCAACCTGATCGCCGCGCCCGAGGGCATCGCCCGGGTGCAGAAGGATCATCCCGATGTGAACATCTACGTGGCCGCCTGTGACGAAAAGCTCAACGAGCACGGCTACATCGTTCCCGGCCTGGGCGACGCCGGCGACCGTCTCTTCGGCACCAAGTAAGCCTTTGTTTCGACACGCTCCGCCCGTGCGGCGCAGCGCGTCCCCAATCTGATTTTCGGAAGGAGAAATGAGGAATGAGCCGCATCGACCCTACCGTCAAAAAAGAGACCGGCTATATCGCTGGCTGGGTGCTTCTGCTCAGCGCGGTGATGGAGCTGGTGTTCCTGCTGACCGGCCATATGGACTACACCGTCCCGCTGGGCAACCTGCTGGGAGGCGCTGCGGCCATCCTCAATTTCTTCCTGATGGGGTGGACCATTCAGCGGGCCGTGGGGCTGGACGAAAAGGCCGCCGCCGCCAAGCTGAAGCTGTCCCAGCTGCTGCGGATGCTGATGCTGGTCGTGCTTTGCTTTGTGGGCATTGCGCTGGACTGCTTCCACACCGTGGCGGTGATCGTGCCCCTGTTCTTCCCCCGTATCGGAGTGGCGTTCCGTCCGCTGTTTGACAAAAAGGACGGTCAGGCCACCTCCGGGGAGAAGGACGATGTGAAGATCGATTAAACGCAGAAGGGAAACCTTCCGCGTTGATCGTTCCTTTTCTTTACTTTATAGGAAGGAAAAGGGAAGGAAAAATATCCGCAGGCAGAAGCGCGGCGAAAGCCGGCCGCTTCTGCTCATCATTACCAAAGCAAAGGAGGGATGATCCGAAATGAATCGAAAATCCGCGCGGTTTCGTGCGGTGGACGTTCTGCTGATCGCCATGATGATCCTGCCGCTGGTAGCGGGGATGGCGCTCAAGATCCTGACGACTCCAGCGTCGGAAGGGATCGAGATCAGCGGGGCGCGCATCTACTTTACCATTCCCATGCCGGTGCAGGATCTGCCCATTACCGAAAGTCAGGTGAACTCCTGGCTGGTGATGATCTCCATCCTGGGGCTGTGCCTGTATCTGGTCCACGGCATCACCGTGAAGCCGGGCAGCAGGCGCCAGCTGGTGGCGGAATGGATCGTAGAAAAGACCAACGGTCTGGTTCGGGAAAACATGGGCAAGCGCTTCATGGGCTTCGCGCCCTTTGTGGCGGGCATCATGGCCCTGTCCGCGTTTTCCAGCCTGATGAGCCTGGTCGGCCTCCGGCCCCCTACTTCCGACATGAACGTCGTGGCCGGATGGGCCATTCTGGTGTTCGTGCTCATTACCCACTACAAGCTCCAGGGAGGCCTTGGGCCTTATGTGAAGGGCTTCTTCGAGCCGGTGCCGGTCTTTGCGCCCTTTAACATCATCGGCGAATTCGCCACCCCCGTGTCCATGTCGTTCCGTCATTACGGAAACGTGCTTTCCGGCGTGGTCATCTCCACGCTGGTGGCCTATGCGCTGCAGGGCCTTAGCAAGCTGCTGCTGGGCTGGCTGCCCGGCATCCTGGGAAGCTTCCCCCTGCTGCAGGTCGGCCTTCCGGCCATTCTATCGCTGTATTTCGATATTTTCAGCGGCCTGATGCAGGCGTTCATCTTCGCCATGCTGACCATGCTGTATATCGGTACCGCCGCCCCTGAGGAGGAATAACCCGGCGAACCCCTGAAAAAACAGGGAAGCCGTTTCTGTCCACACACGCTGCAAACAAGGAGGATTCTATTTATGGAACTCGCTATTGGTATCATTCTCGCCGGCTGCGCCATCGGCGCGGGTCTCGCTCTGATCGCCGGTATCGGCCCCGGTATTGGTGAAGGCAACGCCGTTGCCAAGGCCTGTGAAGCCATCGGCCGTCAGCCCGAGTGCAAGAGCGCCGTTACTTCTACCATGATCATGGGCTGCGCCATCGCCGAGACCACCGGTCTGTACGGCCTGGTCATCGGCATCCTGCTGATCTTCGTGGCCCCCAACCTGTTTGTGAATATTCTCCTGAAGGCCATTGGCTGACGGATCCCTGAATTGGAAAGGCAATAGTATATGAGCGTACAGTCATTGGACATCATTTCGGTGAACCTGTGGCAGATCCTCATTTCCCTTGCCAACCTGCTGATTATTTACCTGATTCTGAAAAAAGTGCTTTTTGCCAAGGTGCAGGGCGTGCTGAACACCCGGCAGCATCAGGTGACGGAAATGTACGACGCGGCGGATCAAAGCCGCACCGACGCCGAAAGCATGAAGCAGGAATATGAAGAGAAGCTGGCCGGGGCCCGGGAGGAGGCGGACAAGATTGTCCGCACCGCTACCCAGACGGCCCAGCGCCGCGGCGACCAGATCGTTCAGGAAGCCAGCAGCCAAGCCAGCCATCTGAAGCAGAAGGCGGAAGAAGAGATCGCCCAGGAAAAGCGGCGGATGCTTACGGACGTGCGGGGAGAAATCTCCGACTTGGCCGTCAGCATCGCATCCAAGGTCGTGGAACGCGAGATCCGCAAGGAAGACCAGGATACCTTTGTGGATGAATTTATCAGGAACGTGGGTGACCGGCAGTGACGGAGCAGAGCAGAGAGTACGGCGAAGGCCTGTACGCCCTGTGCGCGGAGGAAGCGCTGTCCGGGGACGTGCTGGAGGAGCTGGACGTGCTGAACGACAGCTTCAAGGCTCAGCCCGATTACCTGCGGCTCCTGTCCAACATGTCTCTGGCCCGGGAGGAGCGGCTGGATATTCTGGACAGGACCCTGCGGGGACAGGTACACCCCTATGTGCTGAATTTCTGCAAGATCCTTCTGGAAAAGGGACTTTTGCATGAATTCTCCGACTGCGTGAAGGCCTACCGGGCCCGTTATCTTCAGGATAACGGCATTGTGGAGGCCAGCGTCACCACCGCCGTCCCGCTGGACGACGGGCAGCGGAAAAAGCTCATGGAAAAACTGAGCGCCATGACCGGCAAACAGATTGTTTTGAAGGAACGGCTTGACCCGGCGGTGCTGGGCGGCGTTCGGCTGGAGATGGACGGCAAGCGCTACGATAATACCGTCCAGAGCCGCCTTACGGCCATCCATCGGGCCATCGGCGGTCAGGCCTGATAACAGGCGGTGAGACAATGCAGTTAAAACCTGAGGAAATTTCCAAGCTCATCAAAGAGCAGATCAAGCATTACGAAAATAAGATCTCACAGGCGGATACCGGCACCGTTATCATGATCGGCGACGGCATCGCCCGGGCCTCCGGGCTGGACAAGTGCATGGCCAACGAGCTGCTGCGCTTCTCCAACGGCGAGTACGGCATGGCGCTGAATCTGGAGGAAAACTCCGTGGCCATCGTCATGCTGGGCAGCGACGAGGGCATCCGCGAGGGCGACGTGGTGGAGCGCACCGGCACCGTTGTGTCCGTGCCCGTGGGCGAGAAGCTCATTGGCCGCGTGGTCAACGCGCTGGGCCATCCCATCGACGGCAAGGGCCCGGTGGAGACCAGCGAGTATTATCCCATCGAGCGCAACGCCCCCGGCATCATCGAGCGCAAGGGCGTATCCGTTCCGCTGCAGACCGGCATCAAGGCCATCGACAGCATGATCCCCATTGGCCGGGGCCAGCGCGAACTCATCATCGGCGACCGTCAGACCGGTAAGACCGTTATCGCGCTGGATACCATCCTGAACCAGAAGGGCAAGGACGTGATCTGCATTTACGTGGCCATCGGCCAGAAATGCTCCACCGTGGCCCAGATGGTGGATACCCTGACCGCGGGCGGCGCTATGGATTACACCATCGTGGTATCCGCCACGGCCAGCGAACAGTCCCCCCTGCAGTACATCGCGCCCTATTCCGGCTGCGCCATGGCCGAGTACTTCATGGATCAGGGCAAGGACGTGCTGATCGTCTACGACGACCTGAGCAAGCACGCGGTGGCCTACCGGGCCCTGTCCCTGCTGATCCGCCGTCCCCCGGGACGCGAGGCGTATCCCGGCGACGTGTTCTACCTGCACAGCCGTCTTCTGGAGCGGGCTGCTCGGGTGGACAAGGCCTACGGCGGCGGCTCCATTACGGCGCTGCCCATCATCGAGACCCAGGCGGGCGACGTTTCCGCCTACATCCCCACCAACGTGATCTCCATCACCGACGGCCAGATCTTTCTGGAGACCGAGCTGTTCCACTCCGGCGTCATGCCCGCCGTCAACCCGGGCATCTCCGTCAGCCGCGTGGGCGGCAACGCCCAGATCAAGGCCATGAAGAAGGTGGCCGGCAGCCTGAAGCTGCTCTACAGCCAGTACCGGGAGCTGCAGGGCTTCGCCCAGTTCGGCTCCGATCTGGACGCGGACACCCGGGCTCGTCTGGCGCAGGGCGAACGCATTGTGGAAGTGCTCAAGCAGAAGCGGAACCGTCCCGTGGCCGTGGAGGATCAGGTGTGCATTTTCTACGCCGTGACTCACGATTTCCTCAAGGAAGTCAAGGTCAGCGACGTAGCCGAGTATGAGACCGGCCTGTACGAGCGCATGGAGGCCCAGCATTCCGACGTGCTGAACGCCATTCGGGAAAGCGGCCAGCTGAGCAAGGAAACCGAGGAGGCTCTCCGGCAGGCGCTGGAAAGCTACACCCGCGACTTCCTCAGCGCCCGGAAGGCCGACTAAGGGAAAGGAGGCTGCAACATGGCCGGAGCGTCCATGAAAGACATCAAGCTGCGCATCAAGAGCGTGGAAAGCACCATGCAGATCACCAAGGCCATGCAGCTTGTGGCAACCTCCAAGCTTCGCCGCGCCAAGGAGCGGATGGAAGCCAGCAAACCCTATGGTCAGATCTCCGGCGCAGCCATGGCCGCGGCCGTGGCCCGCTGCACCGACCCCAACGTGCCCTTCGTCACCCCCCGCCCGGTGAAGCGCCGCTGTTATGTGGTCATCGCCGGGGAACGGGGACTGGCCGGGGGTTATAACAACAATGTATTCAAGGCGGTGGCCGCCCACACGGACGGAACCGGCTACTGTGTGCTGCCGCTGGGACGCAAGGCCGTTGAGAAATACGCCCATCTGGGCGTGGAGCTTCTCAGCGACCAGTATGCCCGGGTGGAAAGCATTTCCGTAGGTTCCTGCTACGGACTGGCCAAGCGGCTCATCGAGGGCTACACAAACGAGGAGTTCGATGAGATCTGGCTGGCGTACACCTCCTTCCAGTCCATGATGACGCAGGAGGTTCAGCTGGAGCAGCTTTTGCCCATCCGCAAGCCGGAGACGCAGGAGCCTTTGCCGGTGGCCGCCGTGTACGAGCTGGAACCCGCCGAAACGCTGAAGGCGGTCATGCCGGACTTTTTGGCCGGACGGCTGTACAGCGCCCTGTGCGATTCCTTTGCCAGCGAGGTGGCCTCCCGGCGCAACGCCATGGATTCCGCTACCAAGAACGCGGGCGAGATGATCGACGGCCTCAGGCTCCGCTTCAACCGTGCCCGTCAGGGCAGCATTACGCAGGAAATCACCGAGATCGTGGCCGGTGCGGAATCGTAACGGCATCGCGAAAGGAGAACACCTATTGTGAGCAGTCAAAACATTGGCAAAGTGGTGCAGATCATCGGGCCTGTGCTGGACATCCGCTTCGAGGACGGCTGCCTGCCCGAGCTGCTCAACGCCATTGAGATTCAGAACGGCGACAAGAAGATCGTCGCCGAGGTGGCGCAGCTGATCGGCGACAACGTGGCCCGCTGCATCTCCATGAACGCCACCGACGGCATGGTGCGCGGCATGGACGCGGTGGACACCGGCAGCCCCATCACCGTGCCCGTAGGCAACGAGTGTCTGGGCCGCATCTTCAACCTGCTGGGTCAGGCCATCGACAATCAGCCCGACCCGGAGGCAGGCGAGCGCTGGCCGATTCACCGGCCCGCGCCCAGCTACGAAGAGCAGGAGACCTCTACCGAGATCCTGGAGACCGGCATCAAGGTCGTGGACCTGATCGCCCCCTACGCCAAGGGCGGCAAGATCGGCCTGTTCGGCGGCGCAGGCGTGGGCAAGACCGTGCTGATTATGGAGCTGATCAACAACATCGCCAAGCAGCACGGCGGTCTGAGCGTCTTCGCCGGCGTGGGCGAGCGCACCCGCGAGGGCAACGACCTGTACAACGAAATGAAGGAAAGCGGCGTGCTTTCCAAGACCGCGCTGGTCTACGGCCAGATGAACGAGCCGCCGGGAGCCCGTATGCGGGTAGCCCTGTCCGGCCTGACCATGGCCGAATATTTCCGCGATGAGGAGCATCAGGACGTGCTGCTCTTCATCGACAACATCTTCCGTTTCACTCAGGCGGGTTCGGAAGTGTCCGCGCTGCTGGGCCGTATGCCCTCTGCCGTAGGCTATCAGCCCACGCTGGCCACGGAAATGGGCGCCCTGCAGGAGCGAATCACCTCCACCAAGAAGGGCTCCATCACCTCCGTGCAGGCCGTTTACGTGCCTGCGGACGACCTGACCGACCCGGCTCCCGCCACTACCTTCGCCCATCTGGACGCCACCACGGTTCTCAGCCGCGCCATTTCCTCGCTGGGCATCTACCCCGCCGTAGATCCGCTGGACTCTACCAGCCGCATCCTGACCCCCGAGATCGTGGGGCAGGAGCACTACGACGTGGCCCGGCAGGTACAGGGAATTTTGCAGCGCTACAAGGAGCTGCAGGACATCATCGCCATCATGGGCATGGACGAGCTGAGCGACGAGGACAAGCTGATCGTGGCCCGCGCCCGCAAGGTGCAGCGCTTCCTGAGCCAGCCCTTCAGCGTGGCCGAGCAGTTCACCGGCATGGAGGGCAAGTACGTGCCCCTGAAGGAAACTATCCGCGGCTTCAAGGAGATCATCGAAGGCAAGCACGACGACCTGCCCGAGAGCGCCTTCCTCTTTGTGGGCACCATCGACGAGGCCGTGGCGCAGGCCAAGAAGGGTGAATGACCATGGCAACCTTTCATTTGCAGATCGTCACCCCGGACCGGCTGGTATTTGACGGCGAAGCCCGGCAGATCATCCTGCGCACGGTGGGCGGCGACGCGGCCATTCTGGCCGGGCACATCGACTATTCCGCGCCGCTGGGCATCGGCGAGGCCAAGCTGACGGACGCGGAGGGCAACGAGCGCTCCGCCGCCTGTCAGGGCGGGCTTCTGACTGTCTCTGGCGGGCAGGTCTGGGTCATGGCTACCACCTTTGAGTGGGCGGACGAGATCGACGCGGAGCGTGCCCAGCGCGCCCGGCAGGAAGCGGAGGAGCGCTTGCGCGCCCTCGACCGCAGCGACGAGCAGTTCCGCATTGCCGAAGCCAAGCTCAGGCGTGCCCTGACCCGCCTCCACGTCAGGGGCTAGGGGCAGTGCCCCTAACCGGACTGCGCGCCGCAGGCGCGCAGGGGCGTAGGGAGACATGCCAGTTGGCCGGGGTTTTACCGCCGCTCGGCGACGGGCCTCGCGGCTCGCGCAAGGGGCAGTGCCCCTTGACCCCGGACTGCGCGCTAT
>ERZ772883.128-NODE-128-length-88925-cov-8.849781_pt1 | contig 88925 bp, 93 predicted proteins | sample MGYA00580575_ERZ772883 | MGnify/ENA primary metagenome ERZ772883 (study PRJEB29015, sample SAMEA2737666) | human gut metagenome | biome: human gut; feature: human-associated habitat; material: faeces | place: China | collected 2012 ... | reverse complement strand
CAAGACCATTAAAACGTTTTGTACAAAAGAAAGTTGAAACATTAATTGCAAGAGAAATTATAAAACAAACTATTTTACCAAAAGAAAAAGTAACAATAGATTGCAAAGATAATGAGCTTGTAATAGTAAAATAAAGGGAGAGTTTTATGGGAAAAGTTGAATGGAAAGCGGGAACATTTATATATCCAATTCCTGCTGTAATGGTAAGTTTAGGCGATATGGATAATTCTAATATTATAACTGTTGCATGGACTGGTATTTTAAATACCAATCCTGCACAAGTATATATTTCAGTTAGACCTGAAAGATATTCGCATGATATAATAGAAAAAACAGGAGAATTTGCAATTAATTTAACAAATTCATCCTTAGCTTTTGCAACAGACTGGTGCGGAGTAAAATCAGGTAAAAATGTTGATAAGTTCAAAGAAATGAAGTTAACAAAGCAAAAATTAAATCACATAAAATGTCCAGGTATAGAGGAAAGCCCTGTAACTATTGAATGTAAGGTAAAGGAAGTTAGACATTTGGGTTCACATGATATGTTCATAGCAGATGTTTTATCAATAGATGCAGATGAAAAGTATATAGATAAAAACGGAAGTTTTGATATAACAAAATGTAATTTAATAGCTTATGCAAATGGCAAGTATTTTGAAATGGGAAAACAGGTTGGAACTTTCCGGATATTCAGTTAGAAAAAAGAAATAATATAAAGGAACAAAAAAATGAGTAGTATAGAAAAATGTGAGATATGCCCACATAATTGTAAAGTAAATAGATTAGAAGGAAAAATTGGAAGATGCAAAGCAACTGATAAGGTAAAAATAGCTCTTGCATCTGTTCACAACTTTGAAGAGCCATGTATAAGTGGAACAAACGGCTCAGGCACAGTATTTTTTTCAAATTGTAATTTAAAGTGTGTGTTTTGCCAGAATTATAAGATTAGTCAACAAGGGCTTGGAAGAGAAATAAGCATAGAGGAGCTTGCAGATATTTTTATTGAGCAGCAAAATAAAAAAGTGGAAAACATTAATTTAGTTACCCCAACAATGTACATATATCATATAATTGAAGCTATTAAAATTGCAAGAAAAAAAGGTCTTAATATTCCAATAGTGTATAATACCAATGGATATGAAAATGTAGAAACAATAAAAAAGTTAAATGGATATATTGATATATATTTGCCAGATTTAAAATATTATGATAATGATTTAGCTTTTAAATACTCTGGAATTAAAAACTATTTTGAAAATGCAACAGAAGCAATAAAAGAGATGTATAATCAAGTAGGGGCACCTGTTTTAGATGAAAATGGAATAATGAAAAAGGGCGTAATAATTAGACATTTAGTACTACCAAATAACTTACAAAATTCAAAGGATGTATTAAAATGGATAAATGATAATATAGATAACAAGGTTTTTGTAAGTGTGATGGCACAATATTTTCCAACCCACAGAGCAAAAGATTTCCCAGAGCTTAATAGAAAACTTACAAAAGAAGAATATGAAGAAATTGAGAATTTCTTATATTCATTAAATTTAGATAATGGATATATACAAGAACTAGGAGAGCATGAAGAGGAGTATGTGCCAGATTTTGAAAAAAATATTAAAAATTTTTAAATTTAGTATTGCATTATAAAATAAAATATGGTATTATATTCCGCAGGGTGAAAAAAATGATAAGAAAGAGATTTAGAAAATTTAAAAATCTTGCCAAGATGAATAACAAATATTCATTTATTTCTTATTTTTATTCACAATCAAATAATTTTTAAAACACTAATTTCATTAGTGTTTTTTTGTTGGGCAAAAATGAGTATTTAAGCCAACGAAATAAGAAAAAAGGGGGAGTCTTTTTATGAAAAAAAGAAAAGAAAAAAAAGAAACAATAGGTTATTTACCAGATGAAAGACCACAGTTTTGGAAATTGCTATTATATGCAATACAGCAAGTTATAGTAATGTTTCCAGCAACAGTTGCAGTTGCTTTAATTACAGGGTTCCACATATCAACAACAATATTTGCGAGTGGACTTGCAACAATATGCTTTATATTAATTACCAAAAGAGAAATTCCATTATATTATGGCTCAAGTTTTTCTTATGTAACAGCCATAGGAAGCCTTATGGCATCTGAAAGTTTAGCAAATAGTACACTTAATGAGAAAATTGCAGTAGCACAATTTGGAATAATAATGTCTGGCTTTGTATCAATTATAGCAGGATTTATAGTAAAAAAATTTGGAAGAAATGCCATTGAAAAAGTACTTCCAGCAACAATTACGGGTCCAGTTGCAATTATAATAGGTTTAACCTTAGCAGGTAATGCTTTAACAGATGCTTGTTCTCTTGCAAGTGCAGGTGCTGTATTAGATAGCCAAATTACTCTTGCAACAAATTTGGCATGGGTTGTATCACTAGTTACACTTCTTTCAACAATATTTTTCTCAGTATATTTAAAAGGTGTGTGGGGGCAACTTCCAATATTGTTTGGACCGATATTAGGTTGTGTAGTTGCATTAATTATTAAACTAACTACTGGAATAGATTTGTTTAGAGTACTTCCAGAAACTGCATCATCAGGAATATTTGCACTTCCAATATTTACATTGCCAAAACCTTCATGGCTTGCAGTAGCGGCAATTATGCCTATTGCTATAGCAACAATACCAGAGTCTACAGCACATATCTATCAATTAGATATTTATATAAATGATTTAGCAAAAAAGAAAAAATCTTCTAAGAGATATAATTTAGCAGATAAATTAGGATTAAACCTAATTGGAGATGGAATAGGAGACATGGTTTCAGCTTTTGTTGGAGGTCCAGCAGGTACAAATTATGGAGAAAATATAAGTGCAATGGCAATTACAAAGGTTTTCTCAACTTCAGTTTTAATTGGAGCAGCAATTATAGCAATGGTAGTAGCATGTTTTACTCCTCTTATAAATATAATATACTCTTTACCAACCGCAGTTATTGGTGGACTTGAGATATTCCTTTTTGGAGCAATAGCAGCACAAGGTATGGCAATAATGATAGATAAGAAAGTTGATATGTTTAGCTCAAAGAATATAGCAGTAATTGCAACAATAATGATTATTGGAGTTGGCGGGCAATATGCATTTGGCGGAAATATACCTTTCTTTGGATTAAATGTACCTTGTGTAGCAGGTGCAGCAGTATTTGGAATATTATTAAATCTTGCTTTAAGTATCAATTTTAAAAGAAAAGAAAGAAAACAAATAGAGGAACAGGCTGGAAAAACTGTAATAGAAGAAACAGCCAGTGTAAAATAAATAAAAAACTAAATGGGGTTATTTATTTAACCCCATTAAATCTTCTTTAGAAACAAAATCATAAAAATTTCCAAATTCATAATCTTGTGATTTTAGGTAATCAATAGATTCTTTTAAAACATCATAAGTATTGTTTACATCTTCTTTTGAGATTTATAAAGTGGAGCACAAAATCCATTTGGAAAGCGAAAAATATGTGAAGTATAATTATCTACACCAACTGCTTTTGCAATTTCTTTATCTGTATCTAAAATTTCATTTAAAAAGCTTTCATCATTTTTATATAATAGCTTGTTATTATGATTATAACCATGGTTTGCAATAAAATGTCCATCATCAAAGGTAAGGTATACCTTTTTTTCAGTATTATTAAAAATATAATTAAGTAAATTATTTTGAGTATTCTGTTTTTCCTCTTTGGCAAAGCAAATCATATTTCTAACAAGCATAGAAAAAATAGAAATTAAAAAAAGTAGAAAAAACCAAAGATGATTTCTCCTAACAAGCAATATTCTCATAAAAATCACCTAATACAAATATATTATTTTTAAAACCAATTATAACAGATAGAAAGCTAAAAAAACATTGCCAATTAATTCTTTTTATGGTATAGTATTAAAGAAAAGGTGATAGAAATATGGAAAAGAAGGAGCTTTTAATAAAAATTCAAGATTTATTTATATATTTTTTCATAAGTAGTTTTCTTGGCTGGTTTTTAGAAGTTGCGTATGCATTTAGTGTGTATGGAACTTATGTAGATAGAGGATTTCTGCATGGCCCTATTTGTCCTATTTATGGATATGGGGCTGTTGCAATGGTTTTAATTATTGAATGGATTGAAAAGAAAAAGATTAAGAATGTATTTGCAATATATGGTATTATAACTATAATTGCCACAGTTCTTGAATATATTGCTTCTGTATTTTTAGAAGTATTATTTCATTTGAGATGGTGGGATTATACAGATTATTTTTTAAATATAAATGGTAGAATATGCCTAATTTTTTCATTGTTTTTTGGACTAGCTGGCATTTTCTTTATGAAAGTGATTTATCCTAGACTTCAAACATTTACAAAAACAATAAGAAAACATTTTTCAAATAAGAATATTTGGATAATATTAATTTGTTTGACAATTATAATGACAATAGATAAAGGTTTATCTGCTTTGAAATATTGGAATCCAAAGTTGGAAAATGTGGATTTTAGAGTTGTATTAAAAAAATAAAATAGGGGAGCTTTTATTGCTCTCCTAAAACTTTTTTCAATTCTTCTTTTCTTTTAATTTTATTTGTAGTAGTTTTGATTAGTGGTTCTTTGCTTAACTCTAAATGTTTAATGTATTTATACATTGGTAATGTTTTATTTATTTCTTTAATTTCATTCCAAATAATGTCATGAATTTCATTTTCAGCTATATTTGGGTATTTTTCTTTTATGTTTTTTTCATTTAATACAACTTCTACTGCAACTTTAACATCATTTTTATCTTCTTTACTTGGAAGACCATAAACGAAAGATTCTTCAACAAAATCTAATCTATTTATTAATAATTCAAGCTCTTCAGGAAAAACTTTTTTACCATTTTTAAGAACAATTAAATCTTTTTTTCTACCAGTTATAAATAAGAAGCCGTCTTTATCAATAAAACCTAGGTCTCCTGTATGGAACCAACCATTTTTTAAAACTTCTTTTGTTAGTTCTGGTTCATTATAATATCCAAGCATTACATTAGGACCTTTGATCAAAATTTCTCCCATACCTTCTTTATCTTTATTTTGAATCTTAATGTTTAAACTTCCCATAGCTTTACCAACAGATCCATACCTAACTGAAGTATCATTTTCAGCTGCAATAACAGGGGATGTTTCAGTTAAACCATATCCTTGAACTAGGTGTATTCCAATATCATTAAACCATTTTGCAACTTTCTTATCTAAAGGAGCACCACCAGAAATTATAAAACGCATATTTCCACCAAGTGCATTAATTAGCTGTTTAAATAAAGTTCTTCTTATATCTATATGCAATTTCATAAGTATATTACTAAGGTGTAGCATAAAGTTTACAAGTTTGTCTTTACCTTGCTTTTTTACTTCTTTTAATATTGTTGAATACATCTTATCAATAAGAACGGGAACACCAACAAATACTGAAACCTTATATTCAACTAAATTTTTTTGTATATACTTTAAACCATCAGGAAAAACTGTTTTTACACCAGAAGCTAGCATTACTATCATCCCAGTTGAACCAAAAATATGATGATATGGAAGAAATGCAATATTTACATCAGTACTGTAAAAGCTTTCTACCAGTAGCATATCATATACATTTGTGGCAATTCCATATTGATTTAGCATTACAGCTTTTGATTTTGATGTTGTTCCAGAGGTAAAAAGCAATATACTCATTTTCTTTGAATCAATTTTATGTTCAACATATTCTGTATTACCATTTCCCAAAATTTCTTTGCCGTCTAAAAGTAAATCATAAAAATATAGAAAATCTTGAGTTTTGCTAATGCAAATAAAGAATTTAATATTAGTTTTGCTGTTCTCTTTTATTTCAAGCATTATATCTTTTAATTTATCATCAAAAACAACGGCTTGAACTTGGCTTCGAATTAATGAATTTTCAAGCTCGCCTAATTGCAAACCTTTATCCAAAGGAACGGAAACTATGCCACCTAACAAATTACTAAGGTGTGCAACAGCCCATTCATAACTATTATGACCAACAACAGCAACTCTTTTATCTTTTAGACCTAGCTTATATAAAGCAGAGCCAAAACAATTTATATCATTTAATAAATCAGTATAAGTATGGTTGATATAATCAACTTTATTTCCATTTTTGTTCTTAACTGTAAAAGCAATATTATTAGAATATGTACTAGCTGAGTGATATATTATCTCCTTAATATTATTGAATTTTTGTATATTTTTTTTCATTCGAAATAAATCTCCCTTAAATTTTATCAAACTAAAATAATTAATTTTGAAAACTATTATACAATATATTCAAAATCAAGTCAAGCTATGCTTTGCTCGTCTCTTACGCAAACAAGTGGAAAATAATGTATTTTAGAAAAAAATATTGACATTAATATAACATAAATATATAATGTATTTGTAAATATTTTAGTGGAAAAAGTCGAGGGAAAATATGAAAAAATTTTTAAAAGTATTTCTTATAATTTTAATTGTAATAATTGTGTTAGTAGCAATTATAGCTTTTTTTGTACTTAATAAATTAAATAAAATCAATTATGTAGATATACCAAAAGAAGAAATAGAAGTAAATACAGGCATAGAAGAAACATTAAGTGGATATAGAAATATAGCTATATTTGGTATAGATACTAGGGAGAATACATATTCAGGTAGCAGAAGCGATTGTATAATGATTGCAAGTATAAATCACGATACAAAAGAAATAAAACTAGTATCAGTATACAGAGACACATATTTAAACATACCAGGAAGAGGCTTAGACAAAGTAAACCATGCGTATGCTTTTGGCGGACCAGCACTTTCAATGAGTACATTAAACACAAACTTGGATTTGGATATAACAGAATTTGCAACAGTAAACTTTACTGCAACAAAAGATATAATAGACGCAATAGGAGGAGTAACTTTAACAGTAACAGATGATGAAGCAAGATCAATACCTAGAATACCTGGGGGTGGCACATATCTATTAGACGGAGAGCAAGCATTAGCTTATGGAAGAATAAGAAAAATTGATAATGACTACAAGAGAACAGAAAGAATGAGAACTGTAGTAATGGCCGTATTTGAAAAAGCAAAAACTATGAATGTAACAGAATTAAATAGATTAGTAGACAAGCTATTACCAGAAGTATATACAAATATAAGTGCAACAGATATACTTGCACTAGTACCAAAGATATATTCTTATTCAATAGTTGAGAGCCAGGGTTGGCCTTATGAGACAAAAGGAATAATGTTAGGTGGAGTATGGTATGGACCACCTGTAAACCTAGAAAAAAACGTAATAGAACTTCACCAAGAATTATTTGGTAAAGAAAACTATATCCCAACTGAAACAGTAAAAGAAATTAGTAACAAAATAATAAACAAAACAGGATATAATAGATAAAACAAGAAGGAGGAAGTCTACAAATGAAATCCTTGAGAAAATACAGAGTAGTTGTACTATTTGTAATTGACATAATTACAATATGTTTGGCTTATTTGGCAAGTGCATTTTTATTAACAAGCAACAATGTTGTTTTTACTGAAAAATACAATACACTTATTTCAAATACTATAATTGTATCAGTAGTAGTATATCAAATTATTTTTCAATTATTTGGAGTATATAAAAATATTACGAGATATGAAAATGGAAAAGATTACATAAAATACATATCATTATCAGCATTTTCAGGATTAATAGTATTTTTAATAAGCTATATTTTTAAATTTCCAGCGGTAGGCTACAAACAGATTATATTAGCAAATATACTTATTGCAGTAGGCATAGTTTCATACAGAGTAATTATAAGATTTATTTTAACAACAGTAGGAAAAGAACCTAAAAAAGGAGAAGAGAAAAAGCTATTAATAATAGGAGCAGGAGAGGCAGCAAGAGATATAATAAAAGCTTTAAAAACTTCATCAATTAGAGGAACATATCACTTAGTAGGGTTAATAGACGATAATCAAAATAAAATAGGATACACAATTTCAGGTGCAAAAATTCTAGGAGACAGGTATCAAATAAAAGAAATATGCAAGAAAAACAATGTTGAAACTATTTTCTTTTCAATAGCAAACATATCTGCAAAAGATAAAAAAGAAATTTTAAATATATGCCAAGAAACAGGAGCAAAACTTAGAGTATTGCCAGGAACAGCAGATATAATAAAAAACAAAAATGTAATGCAAAATTTAAGAGATGTTGAAATAGATGATATATTAGGTCGTGAACCTATAACATTAAATAATGATAACATAGGAGAGTTAATAGAGAACAAAACTATATTAGTTACAGGTGGAGGAGGTTCAATAGGTTCTGAACTTTGCAGACAAATAGTAAAATATAACCCTAAGCGACTTGTAATATTTGATATATATGAAAACAATTTATATAGCATAGAAATGGAACTAAGGCAAAATCATTATGACGAAAAAATAGAGATAATTCCAGTAGTTGGAAGCGTTAGAGATATAGCAAGACTTGAAAAGATTTTCAAAGAATACAGACCATATTTAGTATTTCATGCAGCAGCACATAAACATGTTCCATTAATGCAAATAAGTCCATTTGAAGCAATAAAAAATAATGTATTTGGAACATTTAATGTTGCAAACTGTGCAGACAAGTATCAAGCTAAAAAAATGATACTTATTTCAACAGATAAAGCCGTAAATCCAACCAACATAATGGGAGCAACAAAAAGACTATGCGAAATGATTGTGCAAGCAAAAAACAAAGTAAGCAATACAGAATATGCAGCAGTAAGATTTGGAAATGTTTTAGGAAGCAATGGTTCAGTAGTGCCATTATTCAAAAAGCAAATAGCAACAGGAGGACCTGTAACAGTTACACATAGAGAAATAACAAGATTTTTTATGACAATACCAGAAGCAGTAGGATTAGTACTTCAAGCAATGACATTTGCAAAGGGCGGAGAGATATTTGTGCTTGACATGGGTGAGCCAGTAAAAATATATGATTTAGCAGTTAGCTTAATAAAACTATCAGGCCTAGAACCAGATGTTGATATACCAATAAAAATAACAGGTTTAAGACCTGGAGAAAAACTATACGAAGAACTACTAATGGCAGAAGAAGGCTTAAAGAAAACAGCACATAATAAAATATTTATTGGAGAGCTTTCAGATATAACTTATTCTGAATTAGAAAGTAAATTGGATAAACTAAGAGCTGTAATAAAAAGTGAAGATACTCCACTAAATATAATGGAGCAAACAATAAGAGAGGTTGTGCCTACATATCATACTCCAGATGAAGTAAATGTTGAAATAAAAAATTCAAGGGAAGAAATAGAAAAAAGAAATATTACAAAGAAAATTTTAACTACTGTTGGAACAATAACAAATTCACAGGAAGTAGGTTAAGGGGGAAACTATGGAAAAAATATTTTTAGCCTCACCACACATGTCTGATGAAGGATACGAAAAAGAATACATAAAAGAGGCATTTGATACAAACTGGATAGCACCACTTGGAGAAAATGTAAATAAATTTGAAGAAGAACTTGCTAAGTATGTAAATATTAATAATGCAGCAGCCCTATCAGCAGGAACTGCGGCAATACACATGGCTTTGAAAGCATTAGGAGTAAAAGAAGGAGACATAGTTTTTTGCCAAAGCTTAACATTTTCAGCAACTGCAAATCCAATAATATATCAAAATGCAACACCAGTATTTATAGATAGCGAATACGAAACTTGGAATATGAATCCTTTAAGTTTAGAAAAAGCATTTGAAAAATATCCAAATCCAAAGGCTGTAGTGGTAGTTAATTTATATGGAACACCAGCAAAACTAGATGAAATATTAGAAATTTGTAAAAAACATAATACACCATTAATAGAAGATGCGGCAGAAAGCTTAGGAGCAACATTAAATCGAAAACAAACTGGAACATTTGGAGAATTTGGTATATATTCATTTAATGGAAACAAAATAATAACAACAAGTGGTGGAGGCATGCTAGTATCAAACGATACTGAAAAAATTAAGAAGGTAAGATTTTGGTCAACTCAAAGTAGAGAACCAGCAAGACATTATGAACATAAAGAAATTGGCTACAATTACAGAATGAGCAACATTTGTGCAGGAATAGGAAGAGGACAATTAAAAGTTTTAGATAAAAGAATAGCAAAGAAAACTGAAATTTATGAGACCTATAAAGAAGCTTTTAAGGATATACCTGAAATAAAAATGCAACCATACCTAAAAAACTCAACACCAAATCATTGGCTATCATCAATACTTTTAGAGAAAAATTCAAAGGTAAAACCATTAGATATAATAGTAGCTTTAGAAAAAGAAAACATAGAATCAAGACCAATATGGAAACCAATGCATTTGCAACCAGTATTTGCAGACTATGACTTTATAACAACAGAAGAAAAAGAAAGTATTTCACAAGATATATTTGAAAGAGGAGTATGTTTGCCAAGTGATACAAAAATGACAAAGGAAGAGCAAGAAAAAGTAATTGAGACTATAAAAAAATTGTTTTAAATAAAGTGCCTTGAAAGTGAAAGGAAGAAAACAAGATGTATGCAAAATGCATAAAAAGAATATTAGATTTTATCTTAAGCTTTATCTCAATAATAGTTTTAATGCCTGTAATGCTGATTATAGCAACATTAGTAAGAATAAAGCTTGGAAAACCAGTAATTTTTAAACAACAAAGACCAGGCAAAAATGAAAAAATATTTACACTATATAAATTTAGAACTATGACAGATAAAAAAGATGAAAAAGGAAACCTATTAGCAGACGAAAAAAGATTAACAAAGTTTGGTAAAGCTTTAAGAAGTACAAGCTTAGATGAATTGCCAGAACTATGGAATATATTAAAAGGAGATATGGCAATAGTAGGACCACGACCATTACTAGTAGAATATTTACCTTTATATAATGAAAAACAAAAACACAGACATGATGTAAGACCAGGGCTAACAGGATTAGCTCAAATAAGTGGAAGAAATACTATAGGTTGGGAAGAAAGATTTGAAGAAGATATAGAATATATTCAAAATGTGAATTTTGTAACTGATTGTAAAATTGTTTTTAAAACAGTAAGTAAAGTACTTAAAAAAGAAGGAATTTCTCGGTACAAATACAGAAACAATGGAAAAATTTGAGGGTAATATGAAGGAGAAAATGGATGCATAAAAAAGTTATTATAATAGGTGCAGGAGGACATGCAAAAGTTATAGCAGACATAATAGAAAAATCTGGTGATCAAATAGTTGGATTTTTGGATGACAAAATCGAAAAAAATACAATTATTGTTAAAGGCTATAAAGTAATAGGAGACTTAAATAACAGGTTTCCACTATCAATAGCTAATAAAGATTATGAGTTTATAACTGCAATAGGAGATAATAAAAAAAGAAAAGAAATTTCCACATCTTCTAATTTGAAGTTTTATACAGCAATACATCCAAGTGCTCAAATAGGGTTAGATGTTAAGATAGAAGAAGGAACAGCTATTATGGCAAATGTATGCATAAATTCATCAGCAAGAATAGGCAAGCATTGCATAATAAATACAGGAGCAATAATAGAACATGATAATATAATAGAAAATTTTGTACATATATCTCCAAACGCAACATTAGGAGGAACAGTAAAAGTAGGAGAAAATACACATATAGGTATAGGAAGTGTAGTAAAAAACAATATTACTATTTGCAAAAACTGCACAGTAGGAGCAGGAGCAGTAGTAGTGAAAAATATAGAGAAAGAGGGTACGTATATTGGAGTTCCAGCAATCTTGCAAAGAAAATAAAAAAAAGATTTGTTTTATTACAACAACGCCAATAACAATTAAAGCTTTTATATTAAATATGGCAAAATATTTATACGAAAAAGGCAATTATGAGATTTATTGTATTTGCAATGACGAAGAAAATTTTAGTGAACAAATACCAAATTATATTAAATATATACCAGTCAAAATGAAAAGAGGAATAAGCATAACAGGAATTACAGCTATTATGAGACTATACAAAATATTTAAACAGGAGCAATTTGATATTATACAATATTCAACCCCAAATGCATCAATGTATGCAAGCATTGCTGGAAAAATAGCAAAAATTAAAGTTAGATTATATTGCCAGTGGGGAATAAGATATGTAGGATTTTCAGGAATAAAAAGAAAAATATTTAAAATATTAGAAAAAATTGTAGCTAAAAATTCAACATGGATTGAACCAGATAGTTATGGCAATTTAAAGTTTAGTCAAAGAGAAAAATTGTATTCACCCGAAAATAGTTCTGTGGTTTGGAACGGAAGTGCATCGGGAGTTAATCTGGAGAAATTCAACATAACAAATAAAGAAAAATGGAGAGGGGAAATAAGAAGCAAATACAATATTAGAAACGAAGAAATAGTTATAGGCTTCGTTGGAAGACTTGATAGAGATAAAGGAATAAATGAGCTATTAAGAGCTTTTTATTTGTGCAAAAATGAGAACATAGGATTAAAACTTTTACTTATAGGAAATGCGGATAAAACAGAAACTATTGATGAGGAACTATATAAAATTGCAAAAAAAGATGAAAATATTATATTTACTGGGAATGTAAAGGATACTGAGAGATACTTTTCAGCTATGGATATATTTACATTGCCCAGCTATAGAGAGGGATTTGGAAGTGTAGTAATTGAAGCAGAAACAATGGAAATTCCAGTAATTGTAACAAATATTCCAGGCCCAACAGATGCCATGGTAGAAAATGAAACAGGACTTGTAATTGAAAAAGCAAATGTAGAGGAACTAAAAAATGCAATAAAAAAATTAGCAGATAACCCATTCTTAAGAAATGAGATGGGAAAGAAAGGACATAAATTTTCAAAAGAAAATTTTGATGAGAATAGACTATTTGAATATATTTTAGAGGATAGAAATCGATTACTAGACTTATGAATTAAAGGAGTTTAAAATTGGAAAAGACCAAAATTTCAGTGATAATGGGAATATATAATTGTGAAAAATACTTAGAAGAAGCTATTAATTCCATAGTAAATCAAACATATAATAATTGGGAATTAATAATGTGTGATGATGGATCTACAGATAATACAGTTCTGATTGCTGAAAAATGCAAAAGAAAATTTCATCAAAATAAAATAGTACTGTTGAAAAACAAAGAAAATATGGGATTAAACTATACTTTGAATAAATGCCTAAAAATTGCAGAGGGAGAATACATAGCAAGACAAGATGGAGATGACATATCAATTCCATCAAGATTTGAAAAGGAAATTAATTTCCTAGAAAATCATACGGATTATTCATTTGTTAGCTCAAATATGATTTATTTTGATGAAAATGGAGAATGGGGAAAAAGCAATTTAATACAGGCACCACTAAAAAAGAATTTTGCACTAGGAACGCCGTTTTGTCATGCCCCTAGCATGATAAGAAAAGAAGTAATTGAACAAGTTGGAGGATACACTATAGACAAAAAATTGTTACGAGTTGAGGATTATGATTTATGGTTTAAATTATACGCTAAAGGCTATAAAGGATATAATATTGGTGAGGCATTATATAAGATGAGAGACGATAGAGAAGCTGTAAAAAGGAGAAATTTTCAAAACAGGATAAATGAAGCAAGAGTAAAACTTAAAGGCTTCAAAATGATAAAAATGCCAATTATATACTATATATATGTATTAAAACCATTATTGATAGGAATGTTACCTACAAAAATTTATATGAAATTACATAGATATAAATTAAAGGAGAAATAATTTTATGAAAAAAATTGGAATTATGACTCATCATAAATTTTACAATGCGGGCACTATGCTACAAGCTTATGCTCTTCAAAAAAAGATTGAGATGATGGGAGAAGAGGCAGAAATAATAAATTATACAACAGAAACATACAGAAGAACTACTAAAGAAAAAATATTTAGTATATTAAAAAATCCATACATAATTATAGAAAAGATTACTAAAAAGTATGAAAAAAAAGCAAATAAAAATAAAATAGAGCTAACAACAAAAGCATTTGATGAATTTCATAAAAAAATCAAAACATCAAAAGAATGTTTTAAAACAGAACAAGAGCTACAGAAAAATTGTACAGGTTATGATATATATATGACAGGAAGTGACCAAACCTGGAATCCTTACATACCAAGTAATCAAGAAGCATACTTATTAAACTTTGCACCAAAAGATAAAATAAGGGTTAGCTATGCACCAAGTATTGGAGGCAACAATATACCAGAGAAAAGTAAAGAATTATTTAAAACAAGCTTAGCCAATTTTAAAAATATATCATGCAGGGAAAAAATTGGAAAGGAAATATTAGAAAATATAAGCAATAAAAAGGTTGAACTTGTATTAGATCCTACTTTTCTATTAGACAAAGAACAATGGAATTCAATTTCCAAAGAAGTTTCAGTTGACAAAAAGTATTTATTGTGTTACTTCTTAGGAAGAAATAAACAAAATATAACAAAAGCAAATAAAATAGCAAAAGACAAAAATTTGAAAATTGTTTCAATATATACAATGGATGGTGGAAAAACTGCCAAATCGAATTTGAAGTTTGGAATTGGTCCAAGTGAATTCTTATATTTAGTAAATAATGCAGAATGTGTTTGTACAGATTCTTTTCATGGTGTTGCATTTAGCAGTATTTTTAATAAAGATTTTTATGCATTTAAAAAAAGAAAAGACAATAATAAATCAGACAATAATAGACTAATTGACTTGCTAGACAGACTCAACCTAGAAGATAGACTAATAAGCAATGATACAAATATAGAATATTCAAGTATTGACTATATGAAGGTAAATGAAAAATTAAAGCAGGAAAAGAAAAAATCAGAAGAGTATTTAGCAAAGTGTATAAACTCATAATGAGGTGATTAAATGAATATTTGCGAAAAAAGTAATTGCACTGGTTGTGGTTCATGCTTTAATATATGCCCAACTTCAGCTATAGAAATGGTTGAAAATGAACAAGGTTTTATTGAACCTAGGATAGATGAGAAAAAGTGCATTAACTGTGGATTATGTAAAAATAAATGCCCAAGCATAAATAGTATTAAAACTGAAAAAATCAAAGAAACCTATGCGGCAACGAGCAAAAATAATGAGACAGTCCTTAAAAGTTCTTCAGGTGGAATTTTTTCAGAGATTGCTAATTATGTTATAGAAAACAATGGATGTGTTTTTGGAGCAGCATTTGATGAGAACTTACAAGTAAAACACATCTTGATAGAAAAAAAAGAAGAAATAAGTAAATTGAGAGGCTCAAAATATATACAAAGTAACACAGGTACAACATACAAGGCTGCCCAAAAAGAACTTGAAAAGGGGAGAACTGTATTATATACTGGTACTCCTTGTCAAATAGCTGGTTTAAAGAGCTTTTTGGGTAAGGAATATCCTAGCCTTATAACAGTTGATTTAATATGTCACGGGGTTCCCTCACAAAATTTCTTCAATAAATATATAGAATATATTTCTAAGGGTAAAAAAATAAGGGATTACAATTTTAGACATAAAGAAAAAAATGACACGAACTGCATGATTCTTACATATAAGTTAAACAATAAAATAATTAAAATAAAAAATCCGTTCGTAGATTCATATTATTATGCATTTTTAAATGGATACATATATAGAGATAATTGTTACCAATGTAAGTATGCAAATTGTAATAGAATAGGTGATATTACAATTCGGAGATTTTTGGGGAGTAAATGAATATTATGATACGTTTAAAAACACCGTAGGTGTATCAGCTGTATTAATAAATACTGAAAAAGGAAAATTTATATTAGAAAAAATAAGTGACAAGATTAAAATAATAGAAACAGATATAGAAAAAATTAAGAAAAAAAACCACAACTTATCTTCTCCAACTGTCAAACCTCAAATAAGAGAAAATATTTTAAAAGATGTACAACTAAAAGGATATAAATATATCAAGAAAAAATATTTAACTGTAGATAAAATTTGGAAACTAAAATTGAAAAGTTTAGTTCCTCTCAAATATAAGGAGCATATTCAATGTTTTATGATGAAATTAAAACCGAAACAAATAGGGAAAAAATAAGAATAAAAATATTTTACTTACCAATACTGTTTATGTTATTTTTTATTGGACAATCTGGTTTTGGAAAAGGATTATTTCAAAATATGGGATTAGACTTTATATTGCTAATAGTATTTGTACTAATATATATTAGGAAAATAAAGTTTATTCCTCCAAAAGTAAGGCTTACACATATTGTGCTAATACTGTATACTTTAATTATTACCATAATAGGTGAGGACTATAAAAATTGGTTTGTAAGCATTGCAACACTCAGTGTAATTGCAGTGTTTGTAAATATGGATATAAATTTGGAAGAGTTAAAATTTAGTTTACTTATGACATCCTGTTTGGGAGTAATGGTGCTTATTATATATAATTACACAAATCTTTTAATAAATTGGAATCCAAATTCAGTAGGCACATTTGCAAGCTTTGCGATATTAAGTATTTTATTATTATATAAAATAGAAAAAAAATATACGAAAAAAATATTATACTTTTTATTAATTCTCCTATCAGCGTATGTGATATTTTTAACCAAAAATAGAAATTCATTATTAGTATTTTTCATAGCATTTATAGCTGTAGCATTAATACCTGAGAAAAAATGGAATAATAAAAAAATATATATTTTCTTTATCATAGGAATTTCCGCAAGTTTAATTATTCCTAATATATATAGATTTATAAGCCAAAGTAGTTTTATTAGTGCTGTAACAAATTGGGTAGCAAAAATATCTGGAAAAAATACATTACTATCAGGTAGAGATGATTTTTGGATATATTGTATGAATCTAATTGAAGAAAATTTTATTTTTGGAAGAGGAAAGTCATTATATAATTATATTTATGCACACAATATGTATTTTTCAATAGTATATTTCTTTGGAATAATTGGATATATACTGTATGCTATATTTCTATTTTCGACAATATCAGAAACTATTAAGAATAAAAGTTTTATAGGTAAGTATTGTGTTTTAATATTTATAGCAATTCTATTTGGACAAATAATGGAAAACAGTTTATTTACTGCCAATTCTAATATATTTATGCCTTATATTTATATTTCCATTGGACTAAATAGAAAGATAAGAGAAGGAGAAAATACTGATGAAATTAATAACAATATTCACACCGACATTTAATAGAAAAGAACAATTAAAAGTATTGTATGCATCATTATGCAACCAGACAAATAAGGACTTTATATGGCTAATAGTTGATGATGGTTCCACAGACAATACTGAAGAATTAGTAAGTGAATGGCAAAAACAAAATATTATAGAAATAAAATATATTAAGCAGAAAAATGGTGGAAAATATAAGGCTGTTAATACAGGAGTTATAGAATGTACAACAGAGTTATTTGGGTTTGTTGATTCAGATGATTATTTCTTGCCAGATACAGTAGAAACTTTTCTAAACGAATGGAGTGCAGTAAAAAATAAAAATAGAGTTGCAGGAATAGTAGGCAGAAGACAAACAAATAAAAACAAAATTGTAGGAAAACAGTTTGAGTTTGATAAAAAAATTACAAATGAAAATAAGCTATTAAAGAAATATGGATATTATGGTGATACTTGTAGGATGTATAGAACAGATATACTAAGAAAAAACTTATATCCAAATATCGAAGAAAAGTTTATTCCAGAACACGTAATGCTTTCGCCAATAAATAACAAATATGATTTATTATTCTTAAATAGAGCACTTTCAGTGTCAGAATATTTAGAAGATGGCTATACATTACAATATAAGGAACTATTAATTAAAAACAAAAAAGGCCACTTATTAGGGCTAAATGAGGAAATAAATGTGCTTAAAAAAGGACTTCTTCACAGTATAAAATATACAATTTTGTATATTTTATGGGGAAAAAATCAAAATTTAAGTAGCTTTAAACAATGCAAAAATAAATTGTTGTATATTACTTTAATGCCAACTGCTCTATTGCTTTATTGGTGCGATATACCAAGATGGTACAATTCAAATGATAAAGAAAAAATAATAAAGAAAATTAAAACGAAAATACAAACATTCACAGCTTTTTTGAAATCTTTCAAAGGCACAAATGCTAATATTATGAATACAGCAGATACGATAGACTATATACTTAAAGAAAAAAAATCTGTTATTAGATTTGGTGATGGGGAATTTAATTTCTTTAGAGGTTATGGAGTAAAATATCAAAAATATAGAGATGAAATTTTGAATGAATTTGAGAACATAATAAGCCAATATGATGAAAATTCAAAATTCTTATTGTGTGTACCAAAAACATTTTTTGAAATGAATGGCTTTGAACTGCTGAGAAACCGTCAATATTTTTTATGTTGGAGTTATGCAAGATATTGCTTTAATAAGAAATTTAAAAAAGACGTATTATATGGAGATGCTTTTATTTTTGCGAAGCAAAATAAGAGCTTATATGCTAAGCTTTTTAATAATGCTGAAATAGAAAATGTAATATTTGTGCATAATAATGAAAAGTTTGCAAAAGAATTAGAACATACCTATAATAAGAAAGTATATTTTATAAAAACTCCAGAAAATGATTCTTTCTTTGAGAACAAGGAAATATTGAAAAAAATAATATATCAGTATAACAATTTAGAAAAAGTATTAGTTATTATTTCATCACGGTCCAAATGGGAAAATCTTGGTAAAAGAATTAAGCAATATGAAAATATGGAGTATTGATGCTGGACATTGTTGGGATATGCCGCTTAATACACCAGAAAAGGAGTAATATGGAAAAAAGTAAATTTATTAAAAATTCAATTATTTATTTTATAGGAAATGTATTAACAAAGATTTTATCATTTTTATTAATCCCGTTATATACAAGCTATATTTCAACAGCAGATTATGGGTACTATGACCTAACTATTTCTATAATTTCACTTGTTGTTCCAATTACTTTTTTTCAAATATGGGATGGAATGTTTAGGTTTGTGTATGATTACAATGAAGATTCAGAAAAGAACAAAATAATTTCAAATGGATTATTTGTTTGTTTTATAGGAGTAATAATATATGTTTGTGAAATCTACATAGCCAAAAATATATTTAAATTAAATATTGAAAATGCATATTTGCTTGCTTTTTATGGAATTGCATTTGCATTACAATATATGTATGGAACAATAGCAAGAACATATAAACAAAACAAACTATATGCTGTCTCTGGGGTTATTAATACACTAGTCAATTTAACACTAAATCTATTTTTAATAAAATATGTAAAAATGGGAATAGAATCACTTTATATTTCATTTTTTTGCGGAAGCATTGTACAAGTATTAATAATTGAGCATAGAATAAAACCTTTAAAAAATTTTAAAATTAAATACTTAAACATGAAGCAAATAAAAAAAATGATTCAATTTTCAATGCCAATAGGAGTATCAACAATAGCAATATGGTTATTGACTGGATATGCAAGGTTAAAAATTTCAAATGAATTAGGAGTTGATTACAATGGCATTTTTGCTATCGGCACAAGATTTTCAAGCATTATAATTTTAATTGTAAGTGTATTGCAAATGTCTTGGCAAGAGATGTCATACGAATTGGTTAAAGAAAAAGAGAAAAAATCTTATTACGAAAAAGGGTTACAAACTTTTTATAACATGATATTTTGCGGAACAATATTTGCAATTTCATCAACACAAATATTATTTGAGTTTTTAGTTGCAAAATCATACTATAATGCGATATACATAATGCCTTTAATATATGTATATACGGCACTAAGCTCTTTTAATGGATTTCTCAGTACACAATTTCTTGCGGAAAAAAATTCAAAGGTTACTTTTTATTCAGTTGTTATAGCTGCAATTTGTAATATTGTATTGATTAATATATTGATAAAAAGGTTTATGCTAGTTGGAGTTTGCATTTCTTTAATAATAAGTTTTATAATTAATGCTGTAATAAGACTATACTTACTAAGAAAAAAATATAAGCTACAATTAGACTATAAAAAAACAGTACTATCAGTAATTATTATTTGCGTTTACGTACTTGCATATTATACTGGAATAAAGATATTAAATATGGCAATGTTAATTATTTCAATAGTTATAGCTCTGATAATATTTAAAAGTGAAATATTATATTTATATAATAAAATAACTCAAGGAAGGAAAAAAATATATGATACCTAAAAAAATACACTATGTATGGGTTGGAAACAATCCAAAACCTAAGGAGGTTTTAAAGTGCATTAATACATGGAAAAAATATATGCCAGAATATGAAATAATAGAGTGGAATGAAAAAAATTTTAACATAAATAGTCATCCGTATGTTATGAATGCATATAAAGAAAAAAAATGGGCTTTTGTAAGTGATTATATTAGAATGTATGCTATCTATAACCAAGGAGGTATATATTTTGATACAGATGTAATAGCATTGAAAAGTTTAAATGATATGTTAGAAAATGAGGCTTTTATAGGATATGAAGATAAAAATATTCCATTTACAGCAGTATTTGGAGCAGTACCAAAGCATCCGTTTATTAAAAGAATTTTGCAGGAATATGATAAATTAGACCAGAAATATGAAAGCTCTGCAACAAATACAAAAATTATTTCCCAAATTTTAATAGATGAATATAATTGCAAATTAGGAGATATAGACCAAAAATTGAAAGATAATTTAGTAATATATAATAGCAAAATACTTTGCAAACCATCTTTTAAATCCAAAACCATACACACATTTTCTAGTAGTTGGGTAAATAAAAAAAGCTGGATTAGTAAACTTGATACAAAGTTTAAACTATCTTTGGATAACAAATTTAAAATATTATTATATAAGTTTTTTGAATTATTAATAATAAAGCCAAAGCAGATTATTAGAAATTATATAAACCGTTTAAAAAAAATTTAAATCCATAAAAGGAGCCATCCATGAAACAAAACCTAATCACAATAGCCATAACAATACTAATAATAGCCTTACCAATAGCAATAATTCCAAATGCAACCCTATATAACTTACCCAAAATATGGATTTTAGCAATAGGAGGAATAACTTTATTAATATTGCTACTGGTAAATTATAAGAAATTAAAATTGGATAACAAAGACTATGTAATACTAGCATTTGCAGTATTAGTATTTATAAGCACAATGCTCTCAAGTAAAGTAAAAATATCAATTATAGGGGAAACAAACAGATACGAAGGAATGATAGCATTTTATACGTATATACTAATATATTTTTGTGCAAAAAAGTTTTTAAAATACAAAAACAATAAAACATTACTAAATATTTTACATGCGATATACATTGTAATAAGCATTTTAGGAATTTTGCAGTATTATATTAAACTTCCAACAAATGCTTTAATTCCAATATTTAATAAAGGAACATGTGGAACTTTTGGAAATACTAATTTTATGGGAAGCTTTATAAGCATGGGAATACCAATATTTATAATAATATATATTACAAAAAATAATAAAATAAGCTTTTGTACAAGCCTATTAGTATTCTTTAATTTAATAGCATGTCAGGCAAGAAGCGGTTGGATTGCATTTGCTATTTTTAGTGTTTTAATGCTTATATATTTAATAAAAAATAAGAACAAAGAATACGCAAAAAGAGCATTAATTTTATTAGTATGTTTTATAACAATATTTGGAGTAATATATTTACCACAAAGCAGTAAAGTTAGAATCAAAATAGAACAAGTAAAAAATGATGTAACAGTTGTAAAAACAAGTGGAATAGATGATAAGCTAGGCTCTAATAGAATTCAAATTTGGAAAGTAGTAATAGAATTAATAGAGAAACACCCAATATTTGGTGTAGGAACTGATAATTTAAAAAATGGAGTAGGGGAAAACTTAACTGAAACAAGTATAGATTTTATACAAAGAGCAAAAGGAATAATGGATAAAGCACATAATGAATATCTTCATATTGCAGTAACTATTGGAATACCAGCGTTAATTTTATATTTAACATTTATTGCTTTAGTAATACTGCCAAATATCAAAAAAATATTTAAAAAAGAAAGCATATTTATTATTTTGAGTGTGATAATTAGTTATTTAGCTCAGGCGTTTTTTAATATAAGTACAATAGGCATAGCTCCATTATTTTGGGTAGCTTTAGGAATCTTAGATAACAAGAATTTTGAAAACATATAAAAAATATATTGAAAAAATAAAAATTAAAATGTATAATAATTAAAAAATACAAATGAAAGAGGTAAAAAAATGGAAGAATTAGATTTAAAGGAACTATTTACTATTTTTTGGGAGAGAAAAACACAAGCAATATTAATAATATTAGTATTTGCAATTATAGGAATGACATATTCATACTTCATGGTAGAACCAGATTACAAGGCAACTACTAAATTAGTTTTAACACAAAGCTCTGTAGATTCTAAAGACGACTCTATTACACAAGCTGATGTAACATTAAATTCAAAACTTGTCTCAACTTATGGAGAAATTATTAAAACAGATAATGTATTAAAAACAGTTGTAAATAATATAAATAATCCAGATATTACAATTAAAGATATTAAAGAAAATGTAACTGTAAAATCAGTTAAAGAAACTGAACTATTGGAGATTACAGTAAAAAATGCTAACCCAAATTATGCAGCTCAAATTGCAAACGAAATTGCAAAGGTTTTCTGCGAAAGAGTTGTAGAGATTTATAGCATAAGCAACACTTATGTATTAGATAGAGCTGAGCCAGATGCAACACCATATAATATTAATCACATAAAGGATATAGCTGTTTTTGCATTTATAGGTGTAATAGTGGCAGTAGTATATATATTAATCGCTAATATGCTAGATAATACAATAAAAACTGAACAAGATATAGAAAAAATTGGCGGATTACTTGTATTAAGCACAATCCCAGATTATTCATTAGAAAACAAAAGAGGAGGAAGAAGAAAATGAAAAGAGAACTTGTAACATATAGAAATCCAAAATCACCAGTTGCAGAGACATTTAGAACATTAAGAACAAATATACAATTTATGAATGCAAAGAGAAATTTAAAATCAATTTTAATAACTTCTACAATGCCAGGAGAGGGCAAAAGCTGGGTATCAGCTAACCTTGCAACTACTTTTGCACAAGCAGGCAAAAAGGTAATTCTAATAGATGCAGATATGAGAAAAGGTACACAGCATAAAATGTTTACAGTAGAAAGTAGACCAGGTTTATCTAACTACTTATTAGATGTAAGCGAAAATGAAACAGTTGATATTTTACAATATGTAAAAAGAACAGGTGTGGAAAATTTATATTTAATAACTTGCGGTAATGTTCCACCAAATCCATCAGAACTATTAGCATCAGAGGGAATGATTAACATGGTTGAAAAACTAAAAAGAACTTTTGATATATTAATATTTGATGGTACACCAGGAATAATTGTTACTGACGCAATGATTGTATCAAGATTAGTTGATACAACAATAATTGTTGTTGCACACAATGAAACAAAGAAAGATAATTTACAAAAAGTGAAGAAAAATCTAGAAAGTGTGGGTGCTTCTGTTGCTGGAGTGGTAATAAACAAAGTGCCAGTTAATGCAAAAAAATATGAAGATTCATATTACTATGGAAGTGCTAGTGATAAAACTCATGATGAGTATGATCTATTTGAGAAGAAGGAAAAACAAATAAATAATGAGCAAAAGGTATTAAATCAGCTAGATGAATTATTCAAAAATAGAAAGGAGCAATAAATGATAGATATACATTCACATCTTATACCAAATGTAGATGATGGAGCAAAATCACCAGAGGAAACAATTGAACTAATAAAAGAGGCTAGAGAAGCGGGTATAACAGACATAATTTTAACACCACATTATATTATAAATTCTTATGAGCAAAATGCTGAAACATTAATTCTTTTGAAAGATAAGCTCCAACAGATAATAAACAGTGAGAACATAAAAGTCAATTTACATATTGGGATGGAAGTGTATATAACAGACAACCTAGTGGAAATATTAAAACAAAATAAAATACTAACACTAGCAGGTAGCAAATATTTACTGATGGAATTACCACTTAATACCAATGTTCAATATTTGGATATGGTTATATTCAAATTAATAGAAAACAACATAATACCAATAATAGCACATCCGGAACGTTATAAATTTGTACAGGAAGACCCAAGTAAGGTAAGAGAGCTTATAGAAAGTGGATGTTTAATACAAAGCAATATTGGTAGTATTTTAGGTATTTACGGAAAAAAAGCGAAAAAAACAATTAAGTATTTATTAAAAAATGATTTAATAAATTTTATAGCGACAGATACTCACAGAAAAAATACTATATATCCTTTACTCGAAAAAGGAATTAAAAAAATTGAAAAAATAACAGGAAAAGAAAAGGCTGAAGAACTAACAAATCTAAATGTGCAGAAAATATTAAATAATACATAAATGGAGAAAAATATGAAAAGAAAGATTTTTATTATAACTTTTATTATAATTAACTTAATAATTCCCACTATAGCAAATGCTGTTGAAATTGAAAATGTTTTAACAGATAATAATACGACTCAAGGAGAAACCCCAAAACCTCCAGTTGAAGACAATAATAATGTAACAGAGACAGAACCACCGCAAAATCCAACTATTCCAGAAGAAAATACTCCTCAAGAACCAGAACAAACCCCAGAAAATAACGAGCAAGAACCTGAACCACCGCAAGAAATAGAAGAACCTCAAGAATCAGAAGTAACTCAAGAACCAACAATACCAACAAATGTTGAAAAACAACCAACAACATATTATCAAGATGAGTATACTTACGAAAAATCTAGCAATAATTATCTAAATTATTTAAAAATAGAAAACATAGAATATGAACCAGAATTTAATAAAGAAACAACAGAATACTATGTAATAGTCGACTTAGATGTTGAGCAGTTAGAAATTACAGCTACTGCGGAAGATGAAAATGCTACAGTTCAAATTACTGGAGATACTGAATTAGAAGAAGGAGAGAATATTATAACAATAATAGTTACAGCTGAGGACGATTCACAAAGAAAATACAAACTTATTGTTACAAAAACTGATAATACTGAACTTGCAAATGCTAATTTAAAGAGCTTAAGAATAAAAGGTTTTGAAATATACCCAATATTTTCAAAGAGAATTTACAAATACAATATTACAATAAACGAAAAAGTAAATCAACTTGAAGTATTAGCAGAAGCAGAAAATGAAAAAGCAAAAATTGAAATTAAGGGTAACAATGATTTAAAAGAAGGTAATAATACAATAATAATTACTGTGACTGCTGAAGATGGAGAAACCAAAAGAGAATATAGCATAAATACATTTATATCATCCTCATCAGTTGAGATTAAAAAAGAAAATAAATTACCTGCAATAATTGCAATAGGAATTGGAATAATAATTGCATTTATATTATTTATACATATATTAAAAAATAAAAAATAAACTCTGCTTAGCAGAGCTTATTTTTTACTGTTTTTTCATTTTAGGTTTTGCAACAAGAGAAGCAATATATCCAAAGAATATTGCCGCTGCAATGCCACCAGCAGCTGCTGCTGTACCGGCCAGTAAATGCACCTATTATGCCGTCTGTTTCAGCTTTTTTTATTGCTCCCTTTGCAAGCAAATTACCAAAACCTGTTAAGGGAACTGTTGCTCCTGCACCTGCGTAATCAACTAATTTTTGATATATACCGTAGGCCACCTAAGATTGCACCAATAGTTACAAAAGTTACTAATATTCTGGCAGGTGTAAGTTTTGTTTTGTCAATAAGAATTTGACCAATTATACATATAGCTCCACCAACTATGAAAGCTCTTAGTAACATCATCCAATCTAAATTATTAATAAAATCTTGCATTTTTACTCCTTTCTAATCTAATTGCCTATAAGCATAAAGAATAGCTTTTAAACAATTATATTTCACTTTCAATCGCAATCGCATGTGCAATTCCAGGTATACTTTCTCCTTGTTGATTACTAGTAGAGTTTGTTAAAGCTCCTGTTGCAATAAGAAGAATTTTTTTCAAATCCTTTTGCTTTAATTTATTGAATAAATATCCAGAAAAAATTGTAGCACAGCATGCACAACCACTACCACCAGAATGAGTATCTTGAGCTTCTTTATCAAACATTAAAACACCACAGTCATTATAGTTTGCCTTGATATTATATCCTTTTGTCATAGCCATTTCTGATAATATTTCTTTTCCAATATATCCTAAATCTCCAGTTAAAATAGCGTCATAATAACTAGGCTTTCTGCCAGTATCTTTAAAATGAGCAACAAGCGTATCTAATGCAGCAGGTGCCATTGCTGCTCCCATATTATTGGCATCTTTTATTCCCATATCAATTACTTTACCAGTGGTAATATAAGTAACATAAGGTCCATTACCACATTTTGATAAAATCGCAGAGCCTGCACCCGTAACTGTCCATTGAGAAGTTGGAGGCCTTTGATTTCCAAGTTCTAATGGAAATCTAAATTGCTTTTCGGCACTACAAAAGTGGCTAGAAGCGGAAGCTATACATTTATCAGCTGCACCACCATCTATGAAAACAGATGAAAGTTGCATTCCCTCAACAAATGTTGAACAAGCACCAAATATACCATAAAGAGGAATTCCCAGTTCCCTTAAACCAAAACTTGAAGAAATACATTGATTTAATAAATCTCCCGCAAAACAATAATTAATATCTGTTGAAGATACACCTGCCTTCATTATATTCATATTAACAGTTTCTTTTATAATCTTGCTTTCAGCCTTTTCCCAAGTTTTTTCTTCCCAGAATTCATCCTCTAAGCATTTATCAAAATAATCTGCCATTGGCCCTTGTGCTTCTTTGGGACCAACAATGGAAGCTGTTTCTAATATTGTAATTGGATTATCAAACTTAATTGTTTGGCTTCCTAATCTTTTCATTTTATCACGTTCCTTTCAAAAATAATATTAAACACCTGTAAAAATTAAGTAGCAAATTCCAACTAGAATAGATGTTGATATACCATAAACAAGTACTGGACCTGCTACTGTAAACATTTTTGCTCCAACTCCCATAACGTAACCTTCAGACTTATATTCAATAGAAGGAGAAACGATAGAATTAGCAAAACCAGTAATAGGAACAAGTGAACCAGCTCCAGCAAATTTTCCTATTTTATTAAATATATTAAGAGAGGTTAAAAATGCACTTAAAAATATTAATGAAATCGAAACAACAGTTCCACTCATTTCAATATCTAAACCTCTATATTTACAAATCTCCATTATAATTTGACCAAGTGCACATATTAAGCCACCAACCCAAAAACTGTTGAAGCAATTTTTAAAGATAGGAGAATTAGGAGACTTTTGCTTTACATATTCTTGATATTCTTTATTTGTATTAATAGGCTTCATAAAAATCACCCCCTGTTATTATCAACATTAAAAGTTAAATCCATAGTTGCGTAATACTTAATAATTTTATTACCATCAATCTTTGCTTTTTGCTCTAAAATTGTAATTCCAGTTAAATAATCTATTGTATTTGAGGCTTCTTGAATTGTTTTTACAATAGCATCTTTCCAAGAAACCTCTGAAGAACCAGTTAATTTCAAATGCTTTTCTGTGCTCATAACAAAATAATACCTCCATTTTAATAGTTAAATTAATAAGAATAGTGTTTACAAATGTAACAAAAAAATACATAAATTTAATAAAAAACAGAAATGTTGCAAAAATATTACAATTATATTACATTTTCGACAAAAGTATTGACTATGCAAAAAAATAGTTTAAAATAGAGTTAAAGAAAACGTTAAAACTAAGGAGATAAAAAATGCCAAGTTGTTTAGGAATGTATATTCAGAATAATTTAATAAAATATGCTAAAATTTCTAAAGAACATAACGAATTTAAAGTTGAAGCTTATGGCGTTAAGTTCTTTGATTTAAATATAGAAGAAACCATAGAACAAATAATAAAAGAAACATTTAGTTTTCAAATACCAATAAGCGTTAACATAGAAAAAGAACATTATGCATATTCGAATGTATTTAATTTACTAAAACCAAATGACATGGAAAAAGCAATTGAAACAGAATTTGAATTTTTCTGCAACAATAACAATAAAAACAAAAATACTATTGAATTTAGAAGATTAAAGGCAGACAATTTAGAAGATAGAGATAAAATTAGAGTTGTTTACACATATATTGATAAAGCAAACATAGTAGAAAGATTACAACTTTTAGATAAATATAGAGTACAAAATATATCACCAATATCAACAATAATACCAGTTTTAAATAGAGCAGTTTTACAAGATAATTGCGTGGTAGTAAACTTAGAAGAACAAACTGAAATTACAACAATAATAAATGGCAAAATATATAAAATAGACAAAATTGAAGAAGGAATGGCAGAAATTTTAAAATCTATTGCTGAAAAAGAAAATTCAATACAAAGAGCTTATGAAATTTGCAAAAACACAACAGTTTATACAAAATCAGGTCAAAATCTAAAAATAGAAGGTAATGAATACTTAGACGAAATAATAACTACACTAGTTGAAATCATAGAAAAAGTAAAAGAAAACATTACAAACAGCGGATTAGAAATTAATAGCATATATTTAACTGGTATGGGACTTATAATAAATAATATTGATTTACTTTTCCAAGAGAGCTTTATTAATAAAAAATGTGAAATACTAGTACCATATTTTGTTGAAAAAACTAATATAAAAATAAATATTAAAGACTATATTGAAGTAAACTCAGCAATTGCATTAGCTCTACAAGGTCTAGATACAAAAAATCAAGATACAAACTTTAGCGATAAAGCTAAGAGAAGACAACAGATTTGGGCATTACTTACAAGCGATGTTGGAAAAGGTAAAAGCAAGATATTAAGCCAAAAACCTAAGAAACCTAAAGCAACTTTCAAAGAAATAATGAATGCTGAATTAGATTTTACAGATAAAGTTTTACTAAGAGCTGTAACAACAATGCTACTTGCAATAATCTTTTACACAGCAACAACAGAAGTTATTTCAAAACAAATCAACAATAAAATTGAAGAAGCTCAAACAACAATAAGCGAAAGCAAACAACAGATAGAAAAAATTGGTCAATATACTTCAATGATTAATACAAGAACATCTTCATATCAAAGTATGATAGATAAAATAAATGAGCAAAATGAAAGAATAAGCGAAGAATATTCAAGTAAGAATGCAATTCCAAACTTATTGAACAGAATTATGAACAAAATTCCAACTGGAGTACAACTATTGTCAATAGAAAATGCAACAGGCAAAAATGTAACAATAACAGCACAAGCAGAAAAATATGACCAGTTAGGGTACTTTAAAGCAACTCTAGAAGAGGAAGGAATTTTAACAAATATTACAACAACAAAAGGCGTTAAACAAGACAACCTAATAGGAGTAACAATAACAGGACAATTACCTTATTAATAGAAAAGTAAAGGAGAAAACATGAAAAAGTTTCTTATATCCGTTTTACTAGTGCTACTGGTTGTATTAATGTATATTTTAGCAATAAAAAATGTTCAACTTAAGACCGCAAGTTTTGAATGGAAAAGCAAAAATATTCAAGATGTAAAGGATTTAAGTGGTACACTTGATATAACTATTGCAAATGCAACTCAAATAAAACAACAAGATTATCCAGAGAGCATAAGAAAATTAGAAGAATCAATGAATAATTTGAAAAAAACAAAAGCAAACTATGAAGCAAAAGCTAAATATATTGAAGAAAATGTTGAATTAGGCATTATACCTACAAAAGAATACAAAATTGAAAGACTATGGATAGCACTAGGAAAGTATGCTAAAGCTGAAAATATAAATTTAAAAGTAGACGTAGTAGATTCAACAATAAGCGGAAAATATGATTTAGAAGTTACAGCAGAGGGTGAATATGTAAATATAACAGATTTTATTTATGACATTGAAAAAGATGATACATTAGGATTTAAAATACTAAACTTTAAACTAATACCAAAAGTATTAGATACAAATTCAACTAAAACAACAGATAATGAACAAAACAATAACACAGGGAATAATACTACTCAAACAACAACAAATACAAATACTGATAGATTAAAAGCAACTTTTAAAATAGAGGGAGTAGGAATAAAATTCGATTAAGGAGAGTTCCAAAATGGTAAAATCAGTAATTAAAGAAATTTTGATAATAATACTATTAATTGTTGCTATATTGCTGATACTAGGTATAATGTTTTACGAATATACACCAAACTCTAAACAAGTACCAACGGCAGTAGCAGAATACACATTATCAGCTGATATTGAAAAAGAGTTAAATGAAACAATAAAAGCTCAAGAAACACAAAACATAATTGAAACATATAGAGTTGATGATGATGATTTAGCACTAGATAGAAGAAAAAAGATTTATGAAGAAGGAAAAATTAATCCATTCTCAAAATCAGCAGAAGATCCAAGTAGCAGTAATAATTCAAGCAGCAATACAAATTCTTCAGGAAATTCACAAGGAACAGGAAATGAGGGTAAATTATTAAATACTGTTAAATAATTAATTTTAGGTAATATTTATTAAATTAAATATATACAAAAGACAAGATAAAAGGGAGGTGAAATTTATGAAAAATCAAAAAGGTATTACTTTAGTTGCATTAATTATAACAATAGTTGTTATGTTAATATTAGTTGCAGTTACAGTAGCAGTTGTTGTAAACTCTGACTTAATTGGAAATGCTGAAAAAGCTGGAAAAGCATACGAAGGAGCTGATGATAAATTAAAAAATGTTGGATCTGAAAATATAATCAGCAATAATACAGCATCTGTAGGAAACTACATGTTAAATGCAGGAATTACTCCTTAATTTAAGATGAATTAGAATTGTATTTATAGGCATATGCATAAAATATGTATATGCCTAATTCTATAAAAAGGGTGAACAAAATTGAACGCTATTATTTATTTCTTTATGTTTACAATGGGGGCAGTTTTAGGCAGTTTTTATACTTTAGCAGTATATAGAATTCCTTTAAAACAAGACATTACGCATACCAGATCATATTGCCCAAAGTGTAATCATAAATTAAATTTCTTGGATTTAATTCCAATATTAAGTTATATATTTTTAGGTGGAAAATGCAGATACTGCAAAGAAAAAATAAGACCAAGGTATCTTATATTAGAAGTTTCATCTGGACTTGTGTTTCTTTTATTTGCTATTTTACTTAAAATAGATTTACTAAATATAAATTACTCAAAAATTGCAACACTAATTTTCGGAGTTCTATTTTTAAGTACAGTTTTTATAATTATTGGAATTTTTAAAGAATATAAAAAAATACAACAATCAGTATTCAATTTTGGTATTTTAGCTGAAGCATGCTATATGATATATCTATACATATTGGATACTAGTATATATAGATATATTATATACTTAGTAACTCTAACGTTAATGACAATTTTTAATAATAGAAAAGAAACAAATGAAAAACTAAAAATAATGTCATTTGTATTATTTACAATTTTGGGTATAGTAGAAATGGCAACTATAATTTTCTAAAATTCTAAATTAGTAAAATACAAAATGTTTAACCATTTTGAGAAAGGAATATATGGCTAAAATAAACATATTTAAAGAAAAAAAAGGAATTATTGTGGCAGATGCCATTGTAGCAATATTAATAATACTTCTTTTTGCTGGAATTGTAACCTCAATAACAATTAATATTTTTTCAGAAAAAACAAAGATTAAATTAAATAGTATGTACTTAGATGTTGTTACTGAAATATTAGAATATGTTCAGCAGGCAGACTTTAAGGATGTAACAGAAGCAAATTTAATTAACTATGTAAATGCAAAAGATTCAGAATATTTTAGTGCAGGTTCATCATTAGAAAACCTAACAACTCCGTATAAAATACAAATAAATGTAGATAACTATATTCCTGAGAACAGTGAAGTACAACTTGATTTGGTTAAAATTATACACATAAAGATGCAAAAAACTGTAGGAGATAAAACTTATGAAAAGAGTGTTTCAAAATTAAAAAAGGCTAATGAAAGCGACTTGATAGAAATATTCGAAAATGGAAGTTTATAGTAATATGTAAAAATATATTTTAAAATTTAAAGAAATGTATTATAATTAACTATATAAATAAACGAAAGGAGTCTAGATTATGGATTCAAAAAGAAGAGGCCCAATTGGAATTGAATTGGTAAGAAGAGGAATATTAACACAATCTGATATCGATAAGGCATTAGAATATCAGAGAAGAAACCCAAGCAAAAAGATAATTGAAATTATCAATATTTTAAATTTATGCGATCAATACACCTTATTACAAATACTAGGAGAAATTCTTGATGAGAAAGCAGTGATGTTTTCTTATGCTGATGTAAAAATTGATGTTAAAAAATATATATCATTAGATATGGCAAGAAAATATCTAGCAATACCTTTTGAAATTGTAGGTGATAGAGTAAAAGTATGTTTTGCAGATAGTAGTTCTAAAGCATCTACTGAAGCTGTTAGGTTAGTATTGCTTAATAAAGGCTTAGTAATGGACAAATATGTAACCTTTGAGAAAAACATAAAATCTGTTTTGAATTCGCTAGAAGGAACAGATTCTGAAAATATAGATACTGGAGAGGATGCAACCACTTTAATAGATAGCATTATAAAATCTGCAATGAGAAAAAGAGCGAGTGATATACATATAGAACCATTAGAAGATTCTGTTAGAGTAAGATATAGAATTGATGGTGAATTAATAAAAGCAACAGAGATTAAAAAGGAAAAACAGGGACAAATAATAGGTAGATTAAAAGCTATATCTAACATGTTCCAAGAAAAGCAAGAATCTCAAGATGGTAGAATTATACTTTACCCAGATTACAACATTCGTGTGTCTTCACAGAAGAATATTTATGGAGAAAAGTTTGTTTTAAGATTACTAAAGAAAAACATGAGCATTATGGGCTTAGAAGAACTTGGATTTAACCAAACAGATGAAGAGATTAGAAAAAAACTTAACAAAAGAAATAGTATAACAGTTATTGCAGCACCAACAGGTGAAGGTAAAACAACAACTTTATATAGTATAATAGATTACTTAAATAATCCAAATATAAATATAACAACTATTGAGGACCCAGTTGAAATTCGTATACCAGGTTTAAACCAAATAGAAATTTCAGAAAAACTAAGATTTTCTGATTCATTAAGAACAGTATTAAGACAAGACCCTGATATAATTCTTGTTGGAGAAATAAGAGACCAGGAAACAGCAGAAATTGCAATGCAAGCTGGTCAAACAGGACATTATGTTTTATCAACAATCCACACAATAGATAGCTTAGAAGTTATAACAAGATTAAGAAAAATGGGAATATCTGATTACGACATTTCAAGTACCTTAGCAACATCAATATCACAAAGATTAGTGAGAAGATTATGCCCAAAATGTGCTAAAAAAAGGGAATTTACAGAAGAAGAAAAGAAAATCATGAAGAATTTTGCAAAAAGATATAATCAAGAAATAGATTTTACAGATAAATATACTTATACACCAGTAGGTTGTAAAGAATGTAATCAAACAGGCTATTTGGGAAGAATTGGTATTTTTGAAATTTTAACAATAACAGATGAAATAAAAGAACAAATAATACATGGAGCATCAAGCCTAAGCATTAGACAAACAGCATTAGAAGAAGGATATGTTCCACTTTCAATTGATGGAATACATAAAGTTTTACAAGGTATAACAACATTGGAAGAATTGAATAAAAAAGTAGCAATATATTAAGTTTAAAATACTGATGAGGAGAAGAATAATATGAATATAAACAAAATTTTTCAAGAAGCAATAGAAAAAAATGCATCAGATATACATTTAGTTGCAGGAAAAAGACCAATGCTTAGAGTAGCAAGAGAATTAAATGAAATAGAAGATGAAGAAATATTAGATGCAGAAGATATGGATGAAATGTACGATTATTTCGTACGAGGAAATATACAAAAAGATGAAGAATATAGTAAAACTAAAAAACTAGATTTTTCTTATGAATATGAAGGAGTAAGATTTAGAGGAAATATATCTTCTTCAGATGATATTCCTGTTGCAACACTTAGATTAATTAAAAATACATTACCACAATTTTCAGAACTTGGAATTCCAGATGTAGTTAGAAGAATGATGTATCAACCACAAGGATTAATATTAGTAACAGGAAAAACAAACTCTGGTAAAACAACAACACTTAATGCATTAATAAATGAAATAAATCAAAATGAAAACAAAAAAATCCTTTCTCTAGAAAAACCTATAGAATTTAAACATACTTCACAAAAATCATTAATAGTACAAAAAGAGGTTGGAATTGGTAAAGACGTAATAACTTATAGAGACGGTGTAAAAAATGCGTTAAGAGAAGACTGTGATATACTAATTATAGGAGAGATTAGAGACAAAGAAACAATGGAAGCAGCTATTGACATGGCAGAATCTGGTCATTTAGTATTGGGAACTTTACATACTAAATCATGTGCAGAAACAATAGACAGAATAATAAACTTCTATGAGATAAGAGACCAAGGCTCAGTTAAGTACTTAATAGCTTCATTATTAAAACTAATAGTATCACAAAGACTATTAAGAGGAGTAGATGGAAAGTTGGTACTATTGCCAGAAGTTATGGTGGTAGATAATGTAGTAGCTGGATGTATAAGAAAAGAAAAATTTAGCGTATCTGAACTAGAAGATGCAATACAAAGCAGTTTAGGAAAAGGAAATGTAAGTTTAATAAATTCACTAGCTGAATTATATGTTAAAAATAAAATCACATTAGAGCAAGCAAAATCACAACTAGAAGAAAAAAATATAGAAATTCTTAATAGAACAATTATGCAAATGAAAATGAAAATGATGCAATAAAGTATTCATTAGAACGGAGGGAAAATATATGCCTATATACAAGTATAGAGCCGCAACAAAGGCAGGAGATGTTGTAGAAAACAGAATAGATGCACCAAATAAATATGCCTTATTGAAGAAGTTAAAAAATAATGACTTGTATCCAATTTCCGTGGTATCAATTAATGTTAAAGCTAATAAAAATATTAATAAGCAAAAAAGAAACATTGAAGCAAATAATAGTGTTTTAAAACAAGTTAGAGCAGAACAAATTGAAAAAAGTATGAACAAAAAAGATAACTGGTTTAGAAGAATGAAAGACACTATGCAAAAGCATAAAGCTATAAAAAAGAGAGACATATTGGTATTTACAGAAAACTTTTATCTTTTGAAAAAAGCAAATTTTAATAACATACATGCTTTAACAACAGTTATAGAAACAATAGAAAACCAAACACTTAGAATAATAGTAGAGGATATATTGCTTGGAGTAGAAGCAGGAGAAAACATGTATACAACAATGGAGTACTATAGCTCTATATTTCCTCCAATATACATAAATATGATTAAAGTAGGTGAATTATCAGGTTCGCTTACAAATGCATTAGAGCAAGCAGTAAAATACCTTGAAGATACAGAAGCAATGAATAAAAAGCTAAGGGAAATATTAATACCAAACTTGGTACAATTCGTAGTATTAATGGTTTTGGCAGTAGTAGGAACAATTATATCAGTACCAATGATTCAAAATGTATTTAAGAGTTTTGGTTCAGATGCCAAATTGCCTGCATTAACATTGTGGTTTTCAAATTTAATAAATGCAGTAGCAAAAATATGGTATATACCAGTTGTAATTATAGCAGCAATAGTGGTTTCAATCATAGCTTATATAAGGACTCCACAAGGAAAATATAAATATCACTATTTTAAATATACAATGCCTATATTTGGTAAGCTAATATATGCAATAGATTTTTCAAGACTAGTTCAATCAATATTATTAAACTTAAAAAATGGATTAAGAATACAGGAAGCTTTGGAAACTAGTAGAAATATTACAAACAATTCAGTTATGTTATCATTAATTGAATCAGCAATAAATAACATATTAATAGGTCAAAGCTGGATAGAACCATTCGAAAAATCAGGATTATCAACACCAATGATAACAGAAATGCTAAAAATAGGTATGCAAACAGACCTAACTGAAATGATGGAAAAATTAAATAGCTATATGCAAATAGATATAGACAATATAATACAAAAAGTAATAAAAGTATTACCACAAATAGTACAAATATTTGTAGGATTGGTTTTAATATTTGTAGTTTTAGTAGTTATAGTACCATTAATTCAAGTATACATGGGTGGCTGGATGTTAGACAAATATACCTAAAGGTAATTAAAAATATAAATAAAAAATCCGCAAAAGCGGATTTTTTATTGCTTTTTAACTTGTATAAATTTTAGATATATGGTACAATATATTCGTAAAATTTTAAAAATAGAAGGAATTATATGTTAAAAGAAAATATAAAAAATTACGATTTAGAAGAACTAAAAGAAAAACTTGAAGAACTACGGAGAAAAGAAATATAGGGCAGAGCAAATTTTTTCTTGGATATATAAAGAAAATGTTACAAGTTTTGATGAAATGACGAATTTATCACAAGCCTTAAGAGAGAAGCTAAAAGAGCAATTTGATTTACATACATTTAAAATTATAACAAAACAAGTATCAAAAGATGGAACAAAAAAATATCTATTTGATATTCTTGATAACAATGCAATAGAATCTGTATTGATGGAATATAAATACGGAAAAACAATATGTGTATCATCACAGGTGGGATGCAAAATGGGTTGTAAATTTTGTGCATCAACAGGTGTAAAATTTGCACGAAGTTTAGAGGCAGGAGAAATTGTAGAACAGTTACTAGCCATTGAAAGAGACGAAAAAATACATATTTCAAATTTAGTATTTATGGGGATAGGAGAACCATTAGATAATTATGATAATGTAATGAAAGCAATAAGAATACTAAATAATCCTAAAGGAATAAATATGGGAGCAAGGCATATAAGCATTTCAACAAGTGGATTAGTACCTAATATATATAAATTAGCAGATGAGAATATACAATGCACATTATCAATATCACTTCATAGTAGCTCAAACGAGAAAAGAAGCAAAATGATGCCAGTAAATAATTTATACAACATTCAAGAGTTAATAAAGGCGTGTAAATATTATATAGAGAAAACAAACAGAAGAATATCATTTGAATATGCGTTAGCAAAGGACAATAATGATAATATTCAAGATGCAAAAGAGCTTGCAGAATTACTAAAGGGAATGTTATGTCATGTAAATTTAATACCAATAAATAAAATTGAAGATGGCAAATTTACAAAAAGTAGTAATGAGAATATTATGAAATTTAGAGATTATTTGAATTCAAAGGGAATAGTTGCAACTGTAAGAAGAGAACTAGGCTCAGATATAGATGCAGCATGTGGACAACTTAGAAAAAAAGAGGTGAGTAAATGAGAATATATGCTGATACAGATATAGGTATGGTAAGACAAATAAATCAAGATGCTTACTATATATCGGAGGAAAATGACAATTATAAATTATGCATATTAGCAGACGGTATGGGAGGATATACAGGAGGAGAAATAGCAAGTCGCTTAGCCTGTATAGGAGTAGCCGAATACATAAAAAAGAATTTCGAAGATAAAAAACAATACACAAAAGAAGAATTAATGGAATTAATAAAAAATGCAATGCAAGAATCTAACAAAATAGTATATGAAAAATCAAGAGAAGAAAAAGAATTAGAACAAATGGGTACTACTGTTGAAGTATGCTTAATATATAATAATAGAGCATTTATCGGCCATATTGGAGATAGTAGAATTTATAGAATAAGACAAGGGATTATGAGAAAAATAACAACCGACCATAGTTATGTACAGAAATTGATAAAAGATGGAACAATAACTAAAGAAGAGGCAATTCATCACCCAAAAAAGAACATGCTAATGAAAGCATTAGGATGTGAGCCAGAAATTGAACCAGATATTATGGTTAAAGGTTTTAATCCAAATGATATAATTTTAATTTGCTCAGATGGACTAACAAATATGATAGCAGAACAAGAAATATATAATATAATTACACAAGATATTCCAAATGCAACAAAAAATTTAATAAATAAAGCAAAACAATTAGGTGGATATGATAATATTACAACCATTATAATTGTAAATTAAGCAAAAACATTAATTATCTCATGAAAGGAATGATAAAAAAATGAATGTAGAAGGGAAAGTACTTGGAAGTAGATATGAACTTATAGAAAAAATAGGAAGCGGAGGAATGGCAACAGTATATAAGGCTAGAGATTTAGTATTAAAAAGATATGTAGCAGTAAAAGTTTTAAGAGAAGAATATACAACAGATAATGAATTCATAAAAAGATTTAATACAGAGGCAGAATCAGCAGCAAGCCTTACACATCCTAATATTGTATCAGTTTATGATGTTGGCAAAGAAGGTAGTTTATATTATATTGTAATGGAATTAATAAAAGGCAAAACTCTAAAAGAAATAATTGTTGAAGATGGAAGAATGGGCTGGAAATGGTCTGTAAAAATAGCAAAACAAATAGCTCAGGCCCTAGAAACAGCACATAAAAACAACATAATTCATAGAGATATAAAACCACATAATATAATAATAACAGAAGATGGAACAGCAAAAGTAACTGATTTTGGAATTGCAAAAGCAGTATCAAACTCAACAATCACAGCCTTTGGAACAACAATAGGTTCAGTACACTATTTCTCACCAGAACATGCACGTGGAGGATATACAGATGCAAAATCAGACCTTTATTCTCTAGGAGTTGTGCTATATGAAATGGTAACAGGAAGAGTACCTTTTGATGCTGATACACCAGTATCAGTAGCATTAAAACACATGCAAGAAAAACCAATAGAACCAATAGTTCTAAATCCAGCTATTCCACAAAGTTTAAATAACTTAATCATGAAAGCAATGCAAAAAGATCCAAATCAAAGATACAGTTCAGCAACAGAAATGATTGAAGATTTAGATAGAATCATAAAAAATCCAGAAATTGGAGTATCTAGAGTTGCAGAAGATACAGAACCAAGCAAGAAAGAAGGAACTGGAACTGCCAAAAGAGCAAAAGAAGGAAAATTTGCAAAATTTAATAGATTTTTAGAAGAGCATAAATTTGTAAAAGCAGCATTAATTGGAATTATATTTTTAATAGTATTTATTTCAACAATAGCTATAACACTAGGAGTTCTTAACTCAAAACAACCAAAAGATGTTGCATTACCAAAGCTTGTAGGCTTAACATTTGATGAGGCAAAAGCAAAAGTTGCAGAATCAAAAATTACAGTAAAAATTCAAGAAGAAAAATATGATCCAGAAGTTCCAGAAGGAAAAATAATATCACAAGACCCAAAATACCAAGAAAATTTTGCATTTACAGTAAAAGAGGGAAGCACAATAAATGTTATAATAAGCAAAGGTCAAGAACTTGTAAAAGTTACAAAATTAGTAGGCAAAACAAAGGATGAAGCAAGAAAAGAATTAAAAGAATTAGGCTTAGAAATGGAACTAGAAGAAGAATATAGTGATGAAGTTGAAGCAGGAATAATAATTGAACAAGATAAACAAGAAGGAGAAGAAATTCTAGTAGGAAGCAAAGTAAAAGTAAAAGCAAGTTTAGGAATAGAACAAGTAGAAGTACCAGATTTAAAAGGACTTTCAGAAGATGAAGCAAAAGCAAAAATTGCAGAAGCAAAGCTAAAATGGATAAGAACCGATAAAATAAAAGACTCAAGTAAAGGCAATGGAGTAGTAGGTCAAAACATATCAGCAAAAAGTATGGTAAGTAAAAACTCAGAAATAACAATAACAATAAATGAATATCAAGCAATGGTACATGGAACAATAAATATTAATGTTGCAAGCCTTACAGGATATGAACCAACATATAAGAAAATTAAAGAAAAAATAAAAGATCCAGAAACAGGAGAAGAAAAGGAAGTAGAAAAAGAAGTTTTAGCAAATCAGCCAAGCAAAGTAAAATTGGTAGTTTTAGTAGATGATGTACAAGTAGAATCAAAGGATGTTAGTGAAGACTTAACCAATGTTACAGTAGGCTTTGATGGAGAAGGAACAGTAAGAATTACAGTTAAGATAGATGGAACTGTAAAAGCAAGAAAAGACTTAAACTTAAATGCACAAACAACAATAAACATTCCTTAAAAATTTATAAGAGAATAACTTAAGGGGCGTATAGCATACGCCCCAAAAAACAATAAAAGGAGATTAACATGGGATTTTTCGATAAATTAAAACAAGGATTAGGAAAAACACGTGATTCACTAAATGATAAGATAAATAGTGTTTTTAGTAACTTTAGAAAAGTAGATGAAGAGTTATTAGATGAGCTAGAAGAAATCTTAATAATGTCTGATATTGGAGTAGAAACAGCAACAGAAATTATATCAAAATTGAGAAATAGAATAAAACTAGAAAAAATAACAGATGAAGAAGGCGTAAAAACTGCTTTAAAAGAGGAAATGCAGGCAATATTAGATAAAGTACCAAATGGACTAGAATTAAAAACATCTCCAGCAGTTATTTTAGTAGTTGGAGTAAATGGAGTAGGAAAAACAACTTCGATTGGAAAAATTGCAAATAACTTAAAAAAACAAGGAAAAAAAGTAGTAGTAGCAGCAGCAGATACATTTAGAGCAGCAGCAGTGGAACAACTTGAAATTTGGGCAAATCGTGCAGGTGTTGACATAGTAAAAAGGCAAGAAGGCTCAGACCCAGCAGCAGTTGTATTTGACGCTATAAGAATTGTAAAAGAAAAAAATGCGGATGTATTAATATGTGACACAGCAGGAAGATTACACACTAAAAAATATCTAATGGACGAGCTATTAAAAATAGGTAAAGTAATAGAAAAAGAATTACCAGAAGCTTCAAAAGAAACCCTAATGGTAATAGACGCAACAACTGGGCAAAATGCAATTATACAAGTAAAAGCATTTAAAGAAGTAGTACCAATAACAGGACTAATACTTACAAAATTAGATGGTACAGCTAAAGGTGGAGTAGTAGTAGGAATAGTAAACGAAAATTCTATACCAGTAAAATTCGTTGGTGTAGGAGAAAAGATAGATGATATGGAGGTATTCAATTCACAAGAATTTGTGGATGCAATAATATAATTGGAGGTTTAAATGAAAAAAATAAGGAAAAGAGAGATATTTGTAATTTTATTTCTTATAATATTTGCAATATATAGTATTATAAACATAAGAGGAGAATACCTACAGATTCTAAGCATAGGAGAACAATATTTGGAAATATTTAAACACAATTTAAAACAAAGAACTTATGTGTTTTTAGCAAGTTTTGCAATCATATATTTATTAAGCTATATAACAACAGCTTTTGTAAAAAAAGGACTAAAAAAGTTTTTCAATGAAGATAAAAAAGAAATGCCAAAACTTCCTAATAAATCAATATCTTTTGCTTATGCAACCATTGCAGGATTAATATTTTCAGGCACAATTACAGAAAAAGCAATACTTTTCTTTAATAGAACTTTTTTTGCAAGAACAGAGCCAGTATTTAATCTAGATATTGGATATTATGTGTTCCAAAAGCCATTTATCGAGGCAATACTATATAGTTTTATAATTGTAATGGCAGTAATGTGTTTACATATAACAGTATATTATGTAATATGTTTTCATAAATTTTTTAATCAAGGCATAAATATGGATACACTAAAAAAGAATACTTTTATAAAACAAATTGTAACAAATATATTTTTAATACTACTTGCAATTTCAATATTATCAATAATTACAGTCCAAGAAATTGTATTGGGTAAATTTACTACAACTCAAAACGGTACATCACTTTATGGTGCAGGTTTTATAGATGTAACAATAAAAAAATGGGGATATATTATCTTCTCAGTATTTATAGTAATAAATGCAATAAGAGCATTAATAAAAACCAGAAAGCAAGAATATAGAAAAGCTTGCTATGCAGTTTTACAAATACCAATTTATCTAGTTGTGCTATTTTTAGTAGTAATATTAGTAGATGTTACTTATGTAAAAAGAAATGAATTAGATAACCAAAAAAACTATATTGCTGAAAATATTAAATATACAAAACAAGCTTATGATATAAATATAGAGGAAATCGACTTACAAAATACAGGAACTATAACAGCAAATGATATTCAACAAAATGAAAACGTTGTAGATAATATCAATATATACAATAAAACAAGGGTATTATCACACTTAGAAGAACATCAAACAAGCTTAGGCTTTTACACTTTTGATTCAACACGGTGTAGGAGTGTATGATGTAGATGGAAAAGAAACTTTAGTATATGTAAGCCCACGCGAAATAATAAGTAATGAAACAAGAACTTATAACAATAAAATGCATGAATATACACATGGATATGGAGCAATAATAACATCTGCTTCAACAACTTCAGAGATAGGAGCATTAAAGTATATAAAGAGCAACTTTGTAGATACAGATGAGAATATAAGAATAAAAGAACCAAGAATTTATTTTGGCTTACAAACAAATGAGGTAATTGCCACAAATAAAAATGAAAAAACAGAATATGATTACCCTCTAACTAGTACAAGCAATAGCTACAACACATATAATGGAAAAGCAGGAATACAACTAGGTTTCTTAGATAGATTAGTTTTAGGAATAAAAGAAGGAAAAATAAAGCTTGCATTTTCTTCAAATATTAATTCTGAAAGTAATATAATAATAAAAAGAAATATATTACAAAGAGTAAAAAAAGTTTTACCATATTTACAATATGATGAAAATCCATACATGGTAATAACAGATTCAGGGAAAATGGTATGGGTAATTGATTGTTACACAACATCAAATAGTTATCCATATTCACAAGTTACAAACTTAATTCAAGACAATGGCACAGTAAAGAAAATAAACTACATAAGGAACTCAGCAAAAGTAATAGTAGATAGCTATGATGGGACAATGAAGTTCTATATAACAGATAGAACAGACCCAATAATAATGGCATATTGGAAAATGTATCCAAGCCTATTTGAAGATAAAGACGCAAAAATACCAGAAGATATATCAAAACATTTTGTATATCCAGAATATTTATACAATATTCAAGCAGATATATTAAAACAATATCATGAAGTACAGCCAGAAGTATTATACAGGTCAGATGATGTTTGGGATACAGCAAAAGAAAATACAAGTAAAGTAACTACATTAATAGGAACAGACATAAAACCATATTATACACTTGTAAAAACAGTAGACAGTGATAAAGAAAAATTAGGATTAGTTATACCATATACAATAACAGAAAAGCAAAATATTAATAGCTACTTAGTAGGTTCATGCAATGAAAATGGGGAAAAGGTGCTAAAACTATATAAATTTAATAAAGATGTTGCAATACTTGGAACTCTACAACTAGATACATTAGTTGAGCAGGATGAAAAAATATCAGCAGAATTAAATGCAATAGAAGTTATGGGAGCAAAAATCGAAAAAAATATTATAGTAATTCCTGTAAACAATACTTTACTATATGTAGAACCAATATTCCAAGTTCTGCAAAATGAAAATAAAACATCACCAATATTAAAAAAGGTTATTGTTGCTTCAGGCAACAAAGTTGCAATAGGAAATAATATAAGAGAAGCTTTAGCAAATCTATTATCACAAGATGCTGTAAGTATAAAAATAGAAACAGGAAATATAGAAGACTTAATAGACGAAATAATAAAAGCAAACAATAACTTAACTGAATCAAACAAGAGCAATAACTGGGCACTTGTAGGACAAGATATAGAAAAGTTGCAAAGCTTAATAAATGAATTAGAAAAGCTAAAAAATGAAGAAGAACAAAATAAAAAAGCTCAGGAACAAGAAAATGTTAGCCAAAGCAATAAACAAGGTATATAAAAACAGAAAAACACCCAAAATAAAATAGGGTGTTTTTCTTATGTTTAATAAAAAGATAAATAAAAAAATAGATAACTTAAATGAAAAACTTGATAAATCTGGCATAATGGAAATATCTTACTTAATGGGAAGCAAGAAAGAAATAATAAAGAGAAACCTATTAGCAGGAATATCAAGAGGAGTAGGGATTGGAATTGGTGTAACAATAATATCATCAATAATAGTGTACTTATTACAAAAATTAATAAAACTAAATATACCAATACTAGGCCAATATATAGCAGATATAGTGTCAATAGTGCAATGGAACTTATAATAAAAAAATAATAAAATGCATTGCAATTTAGTTTGATTTATTATACAATAAAACAAAGGAGGAAGAATATGGTAGAAATTTCAACTTCAATTTTAAATGTAGATAAAGAAAATGCAATGAAAACTTTTTACGATTTAGAGGTTGCTAAAACCGATTATTATCATATTGATGTAATGGATGGCAATTTCGTAGAAAAGAATACAACAGAACTAATGTACGATTATGCAAATAGCATAAAACATATTTCAAATATACCATTAGATGTACATCTTATGGTAGAAAATGTGCAAGAATACATAGAGCAATATTTAGAACTAAAACCACACTTTATAACAATTCATTATGAGGCATTTAAGGATAAAAAGGAAATAAAGAAAACTTTACAATACCTTAAGGAAAATGATATACAATGTGGATTATCAATAAAACCAAAAACAAAAATAGAGGAAATTTATGAATTTCTTCCACAATTAAGCTTATTTTTAATGATGACTGTTGAGCCAGGAAAGGGAGGACAAAAACTAATCCCAGAAACAATAGAAAAAATAAGAAAATTAAAAGAGTATATATATCAAAATAATTTAGAAACATTTATAGAAGCGGATGGAGGAATTAATACTGAAAATGCAGCTATATTAAAAGATGCAGGAGTAGACATAATGGTAGTAGGAAGCTGTATAATAAACTCAGATGACTATAAAAAAACTATAAAAGAGCTAAAAAAATAACACTTTTCCACAGGAAATCCTGTGGAAAAGTTGTTTTTTTGTTCAAAGCACCAGCTTAATTTTTTCTATTAAAAAATCCTAATAGTATTTGGCCAATTCCAACTGTCATTGATATAAATGATACAAATGCACCTAATACAGGAATTAGTGTTATAACGTAAAATGCAACAACTACAATTAATAGTTTAATATAAGAATTTAGTCTTATATTAAGAATGTCTGCAATCTTATTTAAGAATAGAGGTAAAGCTAATCCTAATAAGAATAAGTAAGCAACAACCATAAAGAAAGCTAAATGAATACCTACGCTTAATAAACATAATCCAACAAATATAATAAAGATTGCAATAAATGAAGCAAGGCCAATACCAAAAGCTTTAAAAACATTAGCAGTATTGAATTCTGGTAGTTTGCTTAAAGCCTTTTGAGCAAATAGTTTAGCAAAGAAAACTACTGCAAAAACATAAACTAGTAAAGCAACTAAGTCAAATAATGAAGCAAATATTACTTTTGAAGTATTGTTGCTTGAAACATCAACAAACTTAGAAGTTGTAACTTTACCAGCAACAACTCCTTCTGGAATTGCAGTATCATGAGGAGTTGCATAATCTAAGTCTCCATCTATAGAGCAATTTGCATCAGTATTTGTAAAAATTAAATTTTGTGCATTAATTTTTGCATTACCTGCAACTTTACCAGAAAATTTAAAATCTTCTGCATAATCTACTAAAAGATTTGCATTTACTTTAAAATTATTTTGTGTTATTAAATTGTTTGTTGCTGTAATAGAAGCAGTTCTATTTACTATACCATCAAGAGAAGCATCATAAGCTGCTAAATTCAAATCTTTTTGAATATAACAGTAATAATCCATTGTAAAGTTTCTAACTTGTGCATAAACAGAACCTTTTATTTGGCCATTTAAAGTCATATCACTAGTAATTACAAAAATACTGCCATCAACAACTACATTAGGGCCAATATTTACAGAATTAGCTATAGCATATATATCTCCGTGAACTTCAGAACCAGCTTCAATAGTAAAAGAATCTGCTAAAACGTAAACATTTCCATTAATTACAGATCTTGAATTAATAGAATCGATTATAGCATTACCCTTTTTATCTTTATTATTTGAATAAACAACATCAGATTGAATAGTAGCATTTTGAGACATTAAGAATAGATTACCATTAATTATACCACCATTATTTCTTGGATTAGTAGTAAACTTATTAGCAGAAGCAAAAATGTTTCCCATAATAATATCACTTAAAGAATAAGATTCCTCATTTGAAACGAAAACATCTTCATCAATAGTAGTAGGCTTTTGTTCTACTGCTGCTGTGGTTGTTGGGGCTTCAACTGTAACCATTTGCTCTTCATCACTAGCAAGAACAGCAGAAGAAAGTAAAACAAAAGATAATAAAAGTAAAATAAAAAATCGTTTAAATTTAAACATAAAAAAACCTCCTAAAAAATTAAATAATATGCATATATAATATAACGAATAAAATAATTTGTCAATGAAAAACAAGGCAAAAAAAATAAAAAAATAGCCAAACTTGAGGAGCTTTAATATTAGAAAAATTATTAAATTCCTAAAGATTTGACTACTTTTTTAAACAGACAAATTATTTGTCTTTAATTACTTCTTTAATTGCACCTAAGCTAGATAATGCATTTGTTGCTTCAAAAGGGATAAATACTTTATTAGCATCTCCTTTTGCTATTTCTTGCAAAGCTTCTAATGATTTAATTTGAATTAATTTATCATCAGGATTTGATTTCTTGATAGATTCATATATCATTTGAATTTCTTGAGCTTTAGCAACAGCAACTTCACGTATAGCTTCAGCTTCACCAGCAGCTCTTCTTATTTGAGATTCTTTATCAGCCTCTGCTTGTAAGATAGCAGCTTGCTTTTGACCTTCTGCAAGAGTTATAGCAGCTTGTTTTTCACCTTCTGCTTGTAAAATTGCAGCTCTTTTATTTCTTTCTGCATTCATCTGTTTTTCCATTGCATCACGAATATCAGCAGGTGGATTAATATCTTTTATTTCAACACGGTTAACTTTACATCCCCATTTATCAGTAGCTTCATCTAGTAAAACTCTTAATTCATTATTTATCATGTCTCTTGAACTAAATGTTGAGTCTAAGCTCATTTTACCAACAATATCACGAATAGTAGTTATTGCTAAATATTCAATACCTCTTCTTAGAGATTGAATTTCGTATACTGCTTTTGCTGGATCTGTTATTTGATAAAACACAACAGTATCGATTGTTATTGTAACATTATCTTCTGTAATAACTCCTTGTGGAGGAATATCCATTGTTTGTTCCTTTAAACTTACAACACTACGAACATGGTCAACAAAAGGTATAATTATTGTAAGTCCTGCATCTGCTATTTTATGAAATTTACCTAATCTTTCAATAATGTAAACTTCAGCTTGTCTTACGATTTTAATAGATTTGAATGCTATAATTAGCACAATTAGTAATAAAATTATTAAAACTACTGCCATAAAAATTTACCTCCTATAAATTTTTTAAAATTCAACTAATTTAAAATAGGTGTTTTTGGTTTAACAATAAGTTTAACACCATCAATTTTTAAAATTTCAACTTCTGTACCTTGTTTAATATCTTCATTAGCTTTAGCGGACCAGATTTCCCCATTAACTTTTACTTGACCTGTTGAATTAAGTGTGTTAATTTCGGTTGTAACAATACCAACTTTTCCAATAAGACTATAAGCATTTGTTGCAATAGTTTTGCCATCATCAAAATACTTATTAACAATAGGTTTTGTAAGAGGAATAAGAACGCTTGAAGAAATTACAAATACTGTGGTTTGGATTAATAAATTATCTGTAAAAAAGCTTGCTACCATAGCAAAAAGAGCACCAATACCAAGCCAGAAAATTAAAAAGCCAACGGTTGCTATTTCGATTATGAAAAAAATTCCAGCAGCAATTAACCATAAATACCACATAAAAATCTCCTCCATAAACATTATACTATAAAGTGTATAAAAATGGAAGAGAAATATGCTAAAATTTACATAAAAATGAACTATATGTAAGGTTTAGCTAATTATTATTTATAAATTAATCGTTGTTTAATTTTCAGCAATAACCTGTGATACTTTATAAATTAAATCTATTTTTTCTGTTGGACAATTTTTGAACAAATCACTAAAAGCTGTATTCAAGTAAGAGCTATCCCTTGTAGAAGCTCCATCTAAGGCGTAAGTTAAAGAAACATCCAATAAATCACATATCTCATCTAATCTTTTTAAACCAATTTCTGTAGAACCACGTTCAACTCTGCTAACATAAGCAACAGAAACATCTAATTCTTCTGCTAATTTCTCTTGTGTTAATTTTTTGTCAATTCTAGCTTGTTTTAATCTCATACCAATAATACTATAATTAAGTGCCATATATATTCCTCCTTTTTTGTTTGAATAATAGCATTTTGGGGTAAAAATAAACAGAAACAACAATGTAAATATTTACTAGCAGTAAAAATATTGTAACCAGAAGGATAGAAAAGTATGCTTAAAAATTGCTTGAATTGTAATATTTATATGTGAGTAATGTTACAATTATGTTACAAATTGCAAAAACAGTTGCAATTTGTAATTTTTTTTTATAGAATAAAGATATAAAAGTTAGGAAGAGAAAGAGAACAGAGGAGGAATTATGTATGAGAAAACAAAATGGAATAACATTAATTGCACTAATTATTACCATAATCATTATGCTTATATTGGTAGGTGTTAGTGTTAATGTAGTAATTAATTCGGATATAATTAGAACAGCTGACAAAGCAGTAAAAGCTTGGAATGAGGAAACACAAAAGGAAAATGAAACAATAAATGAATTAGACAAATTAATTGATGATCTTGTTAATAATAGAATGGACCCCACACCTTTATATGCAGCATTATATTCTGATGGTGCACTTGTATTTTATGCAGATAGTACACATATTTTAGAAACAAGAAATGGAGCAAGTTTAGTACAAAAAACTGTAGATATTTCAGATATATCTAATTTAAAACTTTCAGAAGCAGCAACATTAATGCCATGGATTAATGATGATGAATTTGCACAAAAAATTACCTCGGTAATAATAGAAGATAAAGTAGCACCAAAGGGTGGTAATTATTTATTTAAGAATTTAACTAATATAAGTACAATTGAAGGAATTAAAAATTTAAATATATGTAACATGACAAACATGAAAGGAATGTTTTATGATTGCAATAATTTGAAAACAATTAACTTTTCATATTTTAATACAGAAAATGTAACAGATATGGGATGGATGTTTTCAAATTGTAGTAATCTTAAACAACTAGATTTGAGGAATTTTAATACATCAAAAGTAATCGACATGCAAAGCATTTTTTATGGATGTGCAAATCTTGAAACACTAGATATAAGTAATTGGGATACAAGTAGTATGCAAAATATGACTTGGGCTTTTGGTTCTGGGGATGATGCAACAATTCCCAATGTTATGAATTTAAAACGAATAATAGGAATAGAGAATTTAGATGTAAGTAATGTAACTACAATGGAAAGAATGTTTAGACATTGTAAAAAACTAGAAACACTTGACTTACATAAATGGGATGTTAGCAATGTAGAAAATATGCTACAATTGTTTAATGGCTGTAGAAGTCTGAAAACTCTAAATATTGATGGATGGAACATGAAAAATGTTACTAATATTCAATACATGTTCAACTCATGTGAAGTTTTGGAAGGAACTATAGCACTAACCTTTGACTCAACAAAAATCACAACATATAAAGGAACATTCAATGGAACAGCACAAAACAGCAATAATCCACTAATAGTTAATTACACATCAAGTGCAACAGGAATTATAGATAATGTAATAGCAACACAATCAGGAGATAAAGTGCAAAAGGGAAGTCAAATAGACTAGAAGTGTATTCGATAGTAAAAATAATCAACAAAATGGAAAAAACATTTTGTTGATTATTTATTATTTTGCAAAAATGACAAAAACCATACATAATAAATACAGAGATAAATAAGATGAAGTGTAACCAAGAAATGAGTGAATTTTTTTAAATTGCATATAAAAATAATAAGGTAAAGGTAGTAAAGGAAGCTTTTACGAAAAACAATGTAGAATATATTTTTTCCTTGACTATTTTCAACTTTTGATATATTATATAAAAATCGAATCAAAAAAAAGGGGAATTTTATGTTTTTAAAAAGATTAGAATTACAGGGATTCAAATCATTTGCGGATAAAACAGTATTAGAATTTATGCCAGGTATTACAACCGTTATAGGACCTAATGGTTCTGGTAAAAGTAATATATCAGATAGTATTAGGTGGGTTTTAGGTGAACAAAGTATGAAGTCCTTGAGAGGAAATAAGTCTGAGGATATTATTTTTGCAGGAACTCAAAATAGAAAATCTTTAGGATTTGCAGAAGCTTCAATAGTTATTGATAATACTGATGGTAAGCTTCCAATAGAGTTTGCAGAGGTAGTTGTAACTAGAAGAATTTTTAGAAATGGTGAAAGTGGATATTTTATAAATAAAGCACCTTGTAGGTTAAAAGATATTCAAGAACTATTTATGGATACTGGAATAGGAAAAGATGGATATTCAATAATAGGTCAAGGTAAAATAGATGATATTTTAAGCAACAAATCTGAAGATAGACGTAATATATTTGAAGAGGCAGCAGGAATTGTAAAGTATAGGGCAAGAAAAACAGAATCAGAGAAAAAGTTGGAACAAACAAAATTGAATCTTCTAAGAATAAACGACATATTAGCAGAAATAGAAGCAAATATTGGACCACTTAAAAATCAAGCAGAAAAAGCTAAAAAATATTTAAGCTTAAGAGAAGAACTAAAATCTATAGAAATAGGCTTATTCATATATAATATAGATACATATAAGGTAAAAATAGAAGAGTTAGTAAAAGATATAGATATAATAAATTCACAAAAAGAAGATGAAGAAAGCAGACTTTCTGTACTGCAAAACTTAAAGGAAAATTTAAAAACTGAGTTAGAAGAAATTATATCAAAAATAGAAGAAACTCAAAATTTAGGCTTTGAAAGTGAAAAGAAAATTGAGCAAATTAACTCTGATATAAATGTTCAAAAAACAAAAATTGAAAACAACAATCAAAATAGCGATACATATTTAAAAGAAATTGAAGAACTAAAAAAACGTAATGCTGAAATTTTAGAGGAAAAAGAAAATAGAATTAATAAAAAAGATAACTTATTGGCAAATAGAGAAAAATTTGTATTAGAATTAGAAGAAAAAGAGAATAAACTACAAGAACTTACAAGTAAGCTATCTAAAGAAGAAGTTGAAATAGAAGAAAAGAAAAAACAAGTAGAAAAAAATACAGAAGCAAAATATGAAAATAGAGAAGCAATAAATACTCTTGAAATAAACAATGAAAACTTAAACAAACGCTCAAAAACAGTTAAAAATGAAATTCAAGAAACAATATCTAAATTAGATGAAAAAAGAATGTTAAAATCTGATTTGTTAAAAACCTTTAACGAAAAAGAAAGTAAAAGAAATGAGTGCCAAAAAAGATTAGAAGATATTAAAGTAAAACGTGAAGAAGCAAATGCAAAAATAACTGAATTTGATAATAAAATAAACAATTTAACACAAGAATATAGAATAAAAGATTCTAAGCAAAAATTCTTGCAAGAAATGGAAAAGGAAAAGGAAGGTTATTCAAGAGCAGTAAAATCAGTACTTACACAATGTGAGGTAGATAGCAACTTAAATAAAGGGGTAAGAGGAGTTTTAGCAAGCTTAATAACTGTTCCAGAAGAATATCAATTAGCAGTTGAAACTGTACTTGGGCAAACACTTCAAAACATAGTAACAGAGACGGAAGAAGATGCAAAAAAATTAATAGAATATTTAAGAAAAAATAATTTAGGAAGAGCATCATTTTTACCAATAACCTCAGTAAAAGGAAAAAATCTTGATAAACTTATAACAAATGGAACACAAGGAGTAATTGGAGTAGCCTCAAAATTAATAAAAACAGATAAAAAATATGAAGAAATTATCTCAAATTTACTTGGAAAAACAGTAATAGTAAATGATATGGATACAGCAATAGTAATAGCAAAGCAGAACAAATATAGCTTTAGAATAGTTACATTAAAGGGAGATATAATAAATCCAAGTGGAGCAATTTCAGGTGGTTCAACAACACAAAAAACAAACAGCATTATAGGAAGAACAGCACAAATAAAACAATTAGAAAAAGAAATAGAAAAGATACAAAAAGAAATAGAAAAAATAACCAAAGAAAAAGAAGATTATGAAAATTCAATAGAAAGTTTATTAGAAGAAATAACAAGTATAGAAGCATCTTCAAGAGAAACCGAAATTGAATATGCAACAGAAGAACAAAGATTAGAGTCAATAGAAGAAACAATTTCAAGCTTAGAAACAAAGCTTGATAAGCTAAAAACAGAAACTAATGAAATAGTAGAATCAATAGATAAAAACAAAGAAGAAAAAGCAGTAATAGAGCAAAAAAATCTAGAATTAGAACAAGAAATTACAATTTTAAATACTGCAATTCAAAATTTTGCAGAGAAAAACAAGGAAAATCAAAAATATATAGATGACTTAAATTTTGATATAACAAATTTAAAAATATCAGTAAGCTCATTTGATGAAAGCAGCAACTCATTAGAGGAAATCTTATCAAGAATTGAAAATGAATTGCAAACAAATATGAGCAAAATTGAAAATAAAAAGCAGCAAAGCAAAAATCTAAAAGTTGAAAACGAAGAATTAACTAAAACAATAGAGGAGCTAAAACAAAATATTGAACAAATAAAAATAGAGGTTAGTACAAGCTCTGAAACTGCCCAGAAATTAAAACAAGAAAAATCAAACAAAAACATGGCAATAACCAAAGTAGAAACTGAAATTGAGGAAAAATATAAGATAATTGAAGAAATTAAAAATCAGGCAAATAAACTTGAAGTGAAAAAATCAAAATTAGATGTTGAACTTGAACAAATAATAAATAAAATGTGGGAAGACTATGAAATAACTCCAAACACAGCAGGAGAATTTAAAAAGCCAAATAATGTTGCAGAAACAACAAAGGAAGTAAAACATTTAAGAGATGAAATCAAAAATTTAGGAAGCATAAATATAGATTCTATTGAAGAATACAAACAAACAAAAGAAAGATATGACTATATGTGCGAGCAACGCCTAGATTTAGAAAATGCTAGTAGTAAATTGAAAAAAGTAATACAAGATATGACAAAAATAATGAAAGAACAATTTGAAAAGCAATTCAATATAATAAACAAAAACTTTGGAGAGGTATTTAAAGAACTATTTGGAGGAGGCAAGGCAGAACTAAAATTAACAGATGAAACAGATATATTAAATTGTGGAATAGAAATAGAAGTACAACCACCAGGAAAAAAACTTCAAAACATGATGCTACTATCAGGTGGGGAAAGAGCATTTACTGCAATAGCATTGCTATTTTCAATATTAAGAATAAATCCAGCACCATTCTGTGTATTAGATGAAATAGAAGCTGCACTAGATGATGTAAATGTATACAAGTTTGCAGATTATTTGAAAAAATTTACAGGAGAAACACAATTTTTAGTAATAACACATAGAAAAGGAACAATGGAAGCAGCAGATACTGTATATGGAATAACAATGGAGGAAAGCGGAATAAGTAAATTACTTTCAATGAAATTAGAGAAAAAATAACGTTTTTGGGGCTATCCCCAAAAACGTTATTCAAATTACAAACTCCATATAAATAGGATAATGGTCAGAAACTTGAGTAGGAATCGTTTCAAATTTAGTAAGCTTTAAATTATTAGAATAAAAGCAAGAATCAATACAGCCAACTCCATCTTTAGAAAACCAAGTTGATTCAGTATTTTCTAAATGATGAAACTTTTTCTTTAAAATTTCATATTCCTCAAAAGAATCCTTTTGCTCATAAGTATATCTATGTGTTCCAATTTTTTTAACACCAACATTAAAATCTCCTGCAATAATAATGCCTTCAGACTTATTTATATTAGAAGTTATACGCAATAGAGCTTTGCTAGACAAAACACGTTCTTCTTCAAAAACGGAAAGATGTAGGGAAAACAAATTAAGCTTAATAGTTCCAACACCAACTTTAATACATAAAAATCCACGTTGCTCATGTTCAGGAGAGGTGGTTGGAGACAAATAATTTGCAGAATATTCAATAGGAAAACGAGATAAAAGTCCATCACCATAAAACCCGTTTTTGTATTTAATATTAGTTCCCATAGCTCTGTAAGGTAAACCAGTATATTTACTAAAAGTATAGATTTGATTTTTATTATATGCACGCTTAGTATATACATCAATTTCTTGTAGAAAAATAATATCAGGCTTATACTTTTTTAGTAACATTGCCTGTCTACGTACATCAATTCTACCATCAAGCCCTTCACCGATGGCACATATTAAAGGAAATTGCTTTTAATATCATAAAACCTCCACTTTCTACTATTCATTATATCAAAAATAATAAAAAAAACAACCCAAAAACAAAAAAATAGTAAGATAAAAAAATTTACAAAAAAACAATAAAAATTAAAACTTTTGTTTGACAAATTTTTAAATTTATGATAATATATTTGCAAATATTTTTAAAGGGAGTGATTGCAGATGAGAAGAAAAGATCCAAATGAATTAAATAAAAGAGAAAAAGCAATATTAAAATACATAGAAAAGTCTATCAAAGAAAATGGATACCCACCATCAGTTAGGGAAATAGGAAAAGCAGTAGGGTTAAGTTCAACAGCTACAGTACATACATATATAACAGGATTACAGAAAAAAGGATATATTAAAAAAGAAGACCAAAAAGGAAGAACACTAAAACTATTAAAAGGTGGATTAGAAGGACAAGAAAAATTCGAAGAAAAACCAGCATATAGTGGAAAAGAACTTGTAGATGTTCCAGTTATAGGAAAAATAACAGCAGGAGCACCAATTTTAGCAGTAGAAAACATAACAGATACATTCCCAATTCCAATAGATTTTATAGGTAATAGCGAAAGCTTTATGCTTACAGTAAGAGGCGAAAGTATGATAGAAGCAGGAATATTAGATGGAGATTATATACTAGTTAAAAAACAAGATATAGCAATGAATGGAGAAATAGTTGTTGCATTAATAGGAGATGAAGCAACAGTAAAAACATTCTATAAAGAAAAAGACCACATACGTTTACAACCAGAAAATCATACAATGGATCCAATAATAGTTCCAGACTGCAAAATTCTAGGCAAAGTTGCTGGTGTATTTAGAAAATTATAAGATATATTTAGTTCCACTTTTTGCATATAATAAATAAAAAAACAAATACTACTAAAAAGAGGTGTTTGTATGCAAAAAGATAAAAAAGAACACAAAAAAGAAGATACAACAAAATATGGAGAATTTGTATGCTCCACATATCATTGGCTTCCAATAGAAAAACAAAAAGAGCAAGTAGAAAAAATAGAACAAGCAACAAGAAATAAAAAAGATAATTAATCATTTCGAAAAATCATATAAAAAAATTCAAAAAAATAGTAATAATAATTACCTACCCCTAATATACATTAATTAAAGTTTAGTACAAACGTTTAAGTTATGGGAGGTAATTATTTTTATGGAGAATATAGGAGTATATGAGGACATTAGGGCAAGGACAGATGGGGATATATATGTTGGAGTAGTAGGACCAGTAAGAACAGGAAAATCTACATTTATAAAAAATTTCATGGATTTATTAGTTATTCCAAACATAGAAAACAGCTATAAAAGAGAAAGAGCAAGAGATGAACTTCCACAGAGTGCTGCGGGAAGAACAATAATGACCACAGAACCCAAATTTGTGCCTAATGAAGCTATTGAAATAACAATAGGAGACAACTTAAATTTAAAAACAAGATTGGTTGACTGTGTAGGTTATTTAGTAAACAATGCTATTGGGTATATGGAAGAAGATGTACCGAGAATGGTAAAAACTCCATGGTCAGATGAAGAAATTCCATTTGAAGAAGCGGCAGAAATAGGCACAAGAAAAGTTATTACAGAACACTCAACAATAGGAATATTAGTAACTACAGATGGAAGCATAACAGAAATTCCAAGAGAAGATTATGTAGAGGCAGAATCAAGAGTTGTAAGTGAGCTAAAGGCATTAAACAAACCATTTGTAATTGTACTTAACACAAATAATCCTCATAGTGATGAAACACAAAATTTAGCAAAAGAGTTAGAAGAAAAATACAACGTTTCAGTAATACCAACAGATTGCACAAATTTAAGTACAGATGATATAAATAACATTTTTGGAAGAATATTATATGAGTTCCCAGTAGAAAGAATAAATATTAACTTCCCAGGATGGATAGATGGCTTAAATTATGAACATGAACTAAAACAAGAATTATTTAAAGAAATAAAAGACGCATTTAAAGATATAACAACTATAAAAACAATAAATACTGGTATATCAAGAATAAAGCAAACAGAAATTATTGTAAAAACAACAATAGATAAGATAGATTTAGGCACAGGCTCAGTTTCAATAGAAATAACATTAAATAATAATTTATTCTATAAAATACTTACTGAAATTACAGGAATAGAAATAAAAAATGAAGCAGATTTATTTACTACTATGGAAAACTTAGCAAATGTAAAAAAAGAATATGATAAAGTATCAATGGCATTGCAAGAAGTAAGACAAAAGGGATATGGAATAGTGATGCCAAGTATGGAAGAATTAATCCTTGATGAACCTGAAATAGTAAAACAAGGCTCAAGATTTGGAGTAAAACTAAAAGCTCGTGCACCATCAATACATCTAATTAGAGCAGACATAGAAACAGAGGTATCACCAATAGTAGGAAGCGAAAAACAATCAGAAGAACTAGTAAATTACTTACTATCTGAATTTGAAAATGATCCAAAGAAAATTTGGGAATCAAATATATTTGGAAAGAATTTACATGAATTAGTTAATGAAGGACTACAAAACAAACTATACAGAATGCCAGAAGAGGCACAAGGAAAACTACAAGAAACCCTAGAAAGAATAGTAAATGAAGGCAGCGGCGGACTAATTTGTATAATACTATAAATTTTAAAAATCAGCTCAAAATTAAAAAGAGCTGATTTTTATTATAAAAACTAATGAAAAAATAAAAAATTGTGGTATAATATATAATCATTTTATGACCAAAGGTCTTGCTTTTTAAATTAAAATATAATAAAGTAAAAAATGCAAAAGGAAAGGTGATTTATATATGAATAATGTAAAAAATACAGAAGCAATAGCAAAAATAAAAGTAATTGGTGTTGGAGGAGGAGGAAACAATGCAGTTATGAGAATGATTGCAGATGAAGTTCCAAATATTGAGACATATTTATTTAATACAGAAACTAATTGCCTAAAAACGGCTAATGCTAAAAACGTTTTACAAATTGGTAAAGAAACAACAAAGGGATTAGGAGCTGGTGCAAATGAAGTAATAGGAGAAAAAGCAGCTCTTGAAAGTAAAGAAGAAATTAAAAAAATCTTACAAAACACTGATATGTTATTCTTAACTGCTGGAATGGGAGGAGGAACTGGAACAGGTGCAGCACCAGTAGTTGCAGAAATTGCAAAATCTATGAATATTTTAACTGTTGGAATTGTTACTAAACCATTTACTTTTGAAGGTAGAAAAAGGTCACTTAGAGCAGATAGTGGAATTGCAAAGCTAAAAGAAAATGTTAATGCATTAATAGTTGTTTTGAATGATAACTTGCTAAAAGTAGTTGGAGACAAAACATCAATACAAGATGCTTTTGAACTAGCTGATAATACACTAAAACAAGGTATTCAAAGCATAACAGACTTAATTACAACTGTTGGAGATATTAATATAGACTTCGCCGATGTTCAAACAATTTTTAGTTATAAAGGAAAAGCCTACATGGGAATTGCAAAAAAGAGAAATGATGAACCACTTGAAGATACTGTTAGAAGGGCTATTGATAACCCATTAACTGAAAATAAAATAGATAATGCAAAAGGTGTAATCTTCAACATAAGAGGAGGAGAAAACCTAGGATTAATTGAAATTAATACTGCTATTCAAGTAATAAATGATAAGGTTGATCCAGATGCAAACATTTTATTTGGAACAGTAATTGATGAAACATTAGGAGATGAAACAGAGGTAACTGTTATAGCAACCGGAGTTGAGTAAAATAATAAAAGATGGCAAAAGCCATCTTTTATTATGCAGAATTTTTAGATTCTTTTATGAACAAAGCTATATTTTGTAATGCTTCAAAAGCGGGAGCAATTTGAGACTCATCAATGTTCTCAAAAATTTGCTTTAAATCATCAGCAAATATTGTTCTCTTTCCAAAAAGAAGATAATCAGCAGAAGTATTTGTCTTCTCACAAATAGCTATTACTCTATCTAATGCTAAACCATTTACACCTGATTCAACAGTGCCTAAGAATTGCCCGCTAAACCCAATTAATTTAGCAAACTGCTCCTTGTTCATATTTAAGCTTTTTCTTATTTCTGTAATTCTTTTTCCAATTTCTTCTTTCATAATTTAAACCTCCATAAATAGTGTATTTCAAAATCAAATAAAAAAGTGTGGAACAAACAATGCAAAAAATGTGGAAATTTGCCGAAAAATGTGGTATATTAAATAGGTAGTTTGATTACCAAACTAAAGTTTTACTAAGGAGGTAATATTAACTATTATGAATACTGAAAAACCTATGTCTATATTATTAATTGAAGATGATGAACTTGAAGTTAAAGAATTTCTAGAATACTTAAAAACTAGAAATGATGCAGAAATAATAAAGCATACAAATTCAAGCTACGAAGGAATCAAGGACACAAAAACGTATGTCCCAGAAGGAATAATCCTTGATTTAGAATTACATAAAGGAGAAGGCTCAGGAATAAGCTTTTTAGAAGAATTGCAGAAAACTAAATTAGAATTTAGACCATTAATAGTTGTTACTACAAATGTCTCATCAAATATAGTGTATAACCATATTCATGACTTGGGAACAGATTTTATCTTTTATAAAAAACAAAGTGATTATAGCCCTGAAATGGTAATAAATTCAATGGTTTCATTAAGAGAAACCATATACCATAATCAAACTAATATAGTTAAAACTACAACAGAAACGCCAATAGAGCATGAAAACAGAATAAAAGATAAAATAAACAATGAATTAGATCTAATTGGAGTAGCAAATCATTTAAAAGGTAGAAAATACTTATTTGATGCAATTTTGTATCTATTAGAAAATGATGAAAAAAACAACGATTCAGTATTTTACTATTTATCAAACGAATTTAAAGTTGGTAATAGTAGCATAAGCAGAGCGATGCAAACAGCCATAAACTATGCATGGAGAATATCCTCAATAGATGACTTAATGACACATTATACAGCTAGAATAAATCATCAAACAGGAGTGCCAACACCAACAGAATTTATATATTACTATGCAGATAAAATTAAAAAATATTTATAGAAAACAATAAAAACTCTAACAAAAAGTTTAGAGCTTTTATTTTTTTGTATTTCATTGCATAATTTTTCCATCCCCAAACCACCTAAGAAATCAAGCTTAGGTGGTATTTTTGTATTATACAAAATGCAAATTACCAAATTCATTAAAAAAGGAGGTGGGAATTATGTGGCAAAAAATAATGGAATTTTTCTTATATTGGGGCGGAGTATAAAAAATAAATAGTATAGTCAAATCACATATTAATATATGTGGTTTGATTTTTTTTTACAATTTATATATAATAAAATACAGAGGGATTATATGGAAATAATAGATATAGTAAATAAAGTATTAAAAGTGGATTTTATAAATATTTTGACATATTTCATATTTATAAAACTAACTGATTATGGAGATAATGACAAGCTAAAAACACTCGCAATTTTAATAATAAGCATAATAGAAGCGAGTTTGGAAGTGTTTCTTGTACAATATATTCCTGTATTACCAGTTTTAATTGTTATGTATTTAATACATGGTTTTGTAATATCAAAAATAACAAACAATAAATTTAGTTATTCTATAATTGTAACACTAGCATCTTTTAGTATTACATATTTAGTATACACAATTAGTGTTGTTATAGTTGCAATTATATTAATGCTTATTGAGCCAGACTTTCCAATTAATTCAATCTATTCCTTAATGCTAATAATATGTGTAGAAATATTATTAATAAATAGAATATTTAGAATTAAAAGGCTTAAGAATGGTATAACATTTTTAAAAGATAATAAAAAGCTAAATAATATAGGAATAATTGGTTTTGCATTTATTGGAATAACCATAATAATATACTCAATAGTGAGCAATACTAGTGAATGGCAGTCAGGTACATATTTATTTTTAGGCATTGTCATTGAATCTATCTGCATGTTTATTTGGATTAAACAGAAAATAACCAAATACTATAAACAAAAATTAAAAGAAAAAACAATAGAAGAACTAGAAAACGAAATAAAAGAAAAGGACAAAGAAATAAAAAACATCCTAGAAGAAAATCAAAGAATTGCTACAATAAATCATAAATACAGCAATAGAATAAAAGCATTAGAAGGCTTCTCAAACAAAGTAATGTCAAAACCAGAAATAGTAGAAAACATGAAAGTAGAATTTGGAGATGAATTTTTAAATTTTGAAAAACAAGTACAAAAACTATCTAAAGAATACACTATGGAAATGGAGAAAAATATAGAAAACAAAATACCAAAAACAGGAATCTTTGGCATAGATAATATTTTAGAATACATGAACCAAGAAGCAACTAAAATCAATATAAAATTTAATGTAAAAATAAATGGAAATATCAACTACATGATAGAAAACATAGTAGAGCAAAGTAAGCTAGAAACAATGCTAGGTGACCACATAAAAGACGCAATAATAGCAATAAATAGTAGCAACAATACAAATAAAAATATATTGCTAATACTAGGAATAATAGATGAACACTATGAAGTTCGTATATATGATACAGGTATAGAATTTGAAATACCAACATTATTAAAACTTGGACTAGAACAAATTACTACTCATAAAGAAACAGGAGGAAGCGGAATAGGATTTATGACAACATTTGAAACACTAAAAAATACAAAAGCAAGTTTAATAATAGAAGAAAAACACCCAATGAACAAAACAGACTACACAAAAGCAGTAAGAATAAAATTTGATGGTAAAAACGAATATAGAATTTATACATACAGAGCAGAAGAAATAAAAAAAGAAAATAAAAATGGAAGAATAATTATAACAAATGCATAATTATCAAAATTCAAGCATAAAATTTATTAGCTTAAATTTTGGAGGTTAATTATGTTTTTAGTATTCAATAAAGACAAAATAATGGCATTTGTCGTAGCATGTTCAACCGTGTTTGCCCTATTTTTAATGACTTCATTTTTCGCAAAAACGCCAGAAAACACTATAGCAACTGCAGCTACTAAGAGGCAACTGCCAATATATTCAGTTCAAACAGAAGAAAAGAAAATATCCTTAACAATAAACTGTGCATGGAATGCAGAGGATGTGGATAAAATATTAGAAACATTAGATAAACATCAAGTAAAAGTAACATTTTTTATGGTAGGAGATTGGATAGAAAAGAACGAAGAAGCAGCAAGAAAAATATATCAGGCAGGCCATGAACTGGCAAACCATTCATATAATCACCCACATGTAAATAATTTAAGCTACGATAAAAATGTTGAGCAAATAAATAAGTGTTCAGACTTGATAAAAAAAATAACAGGAAAACCAAGTACATTATACAGAGGCCCTTATGGAGAGTATAATGATACAGTAATACAAGCAGCAAAGGATAATAACCATTATACAATACAGTGGTCTATTGATTCATTAGATTATAAGGCATTAACAGGAGAGCAGATGTGGGAGAGGATAGAACCAAACTTAGAAAATGGAAGCATTATACTAATGCACAATGGCACAGAAAATACAGCAAACAGCTTAGATATGATAATTACAAATATACAAAATAAAGGATACAAAATTGTGCCAGTAACAGAATTAATTTATACAGAAAATTATATAATTGACAATAACGGGAAACAACAAAAACAATAAGCTAAGTTATAAGTGCTTAGCTTATTGTTTTTTATCAGGTATGTATTCTAAAAGTTCAGAGATTTCGCAATTAAAAGCTTTACAAATGCTATCTAATTGCTTTATATCTATTCTTTTAATTTCTTCATAATACATTTTTGAAATTGTAGCAGGACGTATTTTAGTTAGGTCAGCAAGAGCTTTTTGAGTCATTTTATGCTCGCCTAATAAATTTGAAAGCTTAAATTTAATCATAAGAAAAACTCCTCTCTTAAAGTATTATATGGCAGTATTTTATCATTTATTGTCTAAAAATTACATGAAAACAAAAGAATATAACGATAAAAGTAATAAAAAGTTGCCTAACAGTAAACAAAATGATATAATAAATGTGTAAAAGAGAGGTATAAAATGATAAAAAAAACTAATAATAAAGATATGAAAATAAAAGAAGATTGGAAAAAAGAAAATAAAATATATCTAAGAGAGCTTCAAAAATTTTTGGATAAAGCAGAAAATATCGAAAATGAAGAACTAAAAAATGAGATAATTATTCAAATGCTAAAATGTGATGAACAATTAACAAAAATGGCAGAAGAGCAGTTCAAAAGTTATTATGAACAGGGGAAAAAATGTTTAAAAAGATAACAATAGGCTTAATAGCAGGCGTCATAAGCGGATTATTTGCAGCAGGAGGAGGAATGATAGTAGTTCCAGCATTAATACATTTATTTAAACTAGAAGATAGTAAAGCAAGAGCAACATCAGTATTTGCAATACTTCCAATGGTAATAGCAAGCGGAATATTTTACTATAAAAACGACTATATAGATTGGAATTTAGGAATAAAGTGTGCAATAGGAGGAATAATAGGAGGAGTAATTGGGGCAAAACTCTTAAAAAAAATGCCAACAAAAGTTTTAAGAATTTTATTTATAATATTTTTGACATATACATCAATAAAAATGATAATTGCGTGAAAGGATTAATATGTGGGAAATTGTAACTGGATTAATTTCAGGAACTGTAAGTGGAACAGGAATGGGAGGAGGAACAATACTAATACTTGTTCTCTCTATTTTTTTAGTCGTAGAACAACACGTAGCTCAAGCAACAAATTTAGTGTTTTTTGTGCCAACATCAATATCTGCAATAATAGTTTCAATTAAATCCAAATTAATAGAATGGAAAATAGGAATAACATTAGCAATAAGTGGTGTGGTAGGAGCCATAATAGGAGCAAATATATCATCAAAAATGAATGTAAAAGTTTTAAAAAGATGCTTTGGAATTTTCCTTACCATTATTGCAATATATGAAATATATTCAATTATAAAGGAGTATAAAAAAACAAAAAAGTCCAAATAATAAAAAAGAATGGAGGTAATGATATATGAAATTTGTAAAAGGTATTATAATAGGGTCAGCAGTTACAGCCGCAGCCTATGCAATGTATGCAGAAGGAATGTTCAATAGCAAAAGAATGACAAAACAAGCAAGAAAATGGGCTCATAAAATTGGAATAAATTGCTAAAAATTAGCACGTACGTATTGAAAAAAGTATATTAATGTAGTATACTAACTATGCAAAAATAACAAGTAATTATGGAGAATGTTTCATAATTACTTATTATTTGAAAAAACAAGGTAAAAAAATGAATTAAGGAAATGATACAATGGAAAAAGAATCAAAAATACCAAAAACAAAAAGAATTATACTGTCAATATGCTTAATATTATCAACGATAATAATAACATTTTTAATATGTGAGGTAGTAACAATGAGAAAAGAATATTATATAGGAGAAAAAAACTTAAAAATACCAATTTTTGTATATCATGAAATAGTTGAAAATAGTAGCCAAGTTGAAGACCCATCTATGCAAACTCCAGTAGATGTATTTGAAAAGCAGATAAAAACACTAAAGAAAATAGGCTATACACCAATAAGCTATGAAGATTTAGTTCAATATAAAGAAGGTAAGAAAAAACTTCCAAAAAGGAGTTATTTAATTACATTTGATGATGGATACATAGGAATATATAATTATGCCTTTCAAATTGCAAAAAAATATAATATACCAATGACATCTTTTGCAATAGACGATTGTGTTGGAGCACCAGGATATTATAATTGGGAGCAAGCAAAGGAAATGCATGATAGTGGGCTAATGGCAATATATTCACACGGATTAACTCATGCACAATATAATCTAGTTGAACCAAAAGATTTTACAGACCAAATAAATACAGCATATAAAAACTTAAATACAAAATTGCAAGATGAAAATATGTTAAAAGTATTTACATATCCTTATGGATTATATTCAGAAGAAGAATTGCAAGAATTAGAAAAATATAATTATGTACAAAATCTAACAGATGGAAAAATTAATAGAAGCAATAAATTAGATTTAAGTAGATTACATAGAATTTATCCACTAAATGATTCAGCTTGGAAAATAGTATTAAAAATTGAATACAAAAGTTTAAAATATAGGAATTAAGAAAAAGTGCGAAAATTTTTAAAAACTTTCGCACTTTGCATTTTTTAAAACTTAATAAACTTGTAAACTGCTTCAGCAAACCCACCTTTTTCAACTGGTTTAGTAGTAGTATAATTTGCAACTTGCTTAAGCTCATCATAAGCATTTGCAACAGCAACACCGATACCGGCATTTTTTACCATATCAAAATCATTTAAGTTATCACCTATTGTAAGCATTTCATTAGGCTTAATGTTTAAATAATTGCCTAAAATTTCCAAAGCAGTATTTTTATTAACATTTTTAGGTGTAATATCTAAATATTCGTATTCTTTATTTATAACAAAATCTTTATAAGCACCAAACTTTTTAGTGGTTGATACAGATACATTTAAAATATCTAAAATTTCATCTTTTACAGCCTGAGTAGAAGAGGTGCTTGAAATTACTAGTTTACATACTTGAACATCATTGAAAGATATATAATTTCTTATATTATCTACTATTTTAAATTCCATAGCAGGTTCAACCTTTGTGGCAGTTTGCAATTTGTAATTTCGCAAATCCAAATAAAGCAATTCTTCTGTAATAACATTCTTTTCAGTATATACATGAACATGTAAATTATTCTTTTTTGCAATATCAATACATGCCAAAACATCACTTTTGGTTAGCAAATTCTTATATATTTCCTTACCAGTTTTTAAATCAATAATTTGATTTCCATTACCAAAAATTCCATAAGAAGCATTAAATTTTGAACATATATTTTTAGTAATAGGATAAGTTTTCCCTGTACATATTACAAAATTCATTTTATGGTTATTTAAATCTTTAATTGCATTGAAGTTATTTTCATAAATATAATTATTTTTGTCAACAATAGTTCCATCTAAATCACTGGCAACTAATTTAATCATAATAATTACCCCCAACGTAATAATTATACCATAAAAAAGACAAAAAGTAAATATTACAAAAATGTTACAAAAATATTTCATTTTTAAAACATTTATTAAAAGTATTGACAATTTATGAAAAATTTTATAATATACTGTTATATATTACCAGGAATTATATGGGAGGATAAAAAAATGGCAGTAGCGATTGTTAATAAATTTTTAGATGCTCTAGGATTATCAAACGATAACGAACAAGAAACAGAAAATGAGGATATATATAATATTGAAGAAGAAAAAGATACAGAGGAAGTTGAAGAAAGAGGAATATTTGGCAACAAAAAAGGCAAAATAACAAGTATGCCACAAATACAAGCAGTAAAAATGGTTATAACACAACCAACTTCTTTTGACCAATCAGAAGAAATTTGCAACTATTTAAAAGAAAAAAAATCAATAATTGTAAATTTAGAATATGTAAATAAAGATGTAGCAAGAAGAATAATTGATTTTTTAAGCGGAGCAGTACATGCTCTAAATGGCCATATTCAAAAAGTATCAAATTCAATATTCTTAATAGCACCAGTAAATTATGATATAGAAAGTGATTTAGCTAGAGAAGAATTGAAAAATAAATTATCAGTATCTTGGTTAAAATAGTAAAGTAGGGGGCAAAAAGTATGATAACACCATTAGATATAGAAAATAAAAAATTTACAAAACAAATGGTAAATGGATATAATGTTGATGAAGTAGATGAATTTTTAGACGAAATAACAACAGATTATGAAAAATTATATAAAGAAAATAAAGAATTAAAAGAAAATGCAGAAGCATTACACAATGATGTTGGGCAATACAAAAATATAGAATCAAGTATTCAAAATACACTTATAATAGCACAAAAAACAGCAGACGAAATACAAAATGTTGCAAAACAAAAAGCAGAACAAATAGTAAAAGACGCTGAATATCAATCAAAATCAAAACTAGATGAGCTAAACACACAAATTATGATTAAAGAAAAAGAAATTGATGAATTAAAAAAACAATTTAGTGTATACAAAGCAAAAATGGAATCATTGCTTATATCTCAATTAGAACTAATAAAAGATATGGCAGAAGACGAAGAATAAAATAATAAACGTTATGCAGACTTAAGAGTCTGCATATTTTTTTATCCTTTTAAATATAAATTATAAAAGAGAAAAAAGAAAGGAAGAATATAATATGAAAAATAAAAAAGTTTTAATTATTATTTTTTTAATAATTTTAGCAATTTTAATAATATTTTTTATAAAAACAAATTATAAATTTTCAAAAAAAGGAAATAATATAATTAACAAATCAGCTGATGAATTAAATGAATATATTTTAAGTATAGAATCTTACAAGGCAACGGCAAACATAATAGTAAAAAGCAATAAAAATGAAAATAAGTACGCAATAAAACAGGAATATAACAAAGACAATAATACATTTAAACAGGAAGTGTTAGAGCCACAAGACATTGCAGGCACACAGTTTGTATATGATGGAACAACTTTAAAAGTAGAAAATACAAAATTGAATTTAAGCAAAATATATAATAATTATAAATATATAGAAAGCAATCAACTAAGTTTAACAGCATTTATAGAAAACTATAGGCAAGACGAACAAGCAAAATGCATAGAAGAAAACGGAATGGTAATATTTGAAACAAATTTAATTGAAAACAATAGATATTCTCAAAAAGAAAGGCTATATATTAATAAAGAAAAAGGAAAAATCGAAAGATTAGAAATAAATGATATAACACAAAACACTAGAATTTACATATTATATAATGAGATAGAAATTAATACAACATCAAAAGAAGAAATATTAGCATTTCATGTAAAAACATATGAGGAAGATATTTAACAGAAGAAAAAGCAAAATCTCTATTACCTATATTTAAAATATAAAACAAATACATTAAATAGCAGGAGTGAAGAAAATGGTAATAAAAAGAGGAGATATGTTTTATGCAGATTTAAGCCCAGTAGTAGGCTCAGAACAAGGAGGAATTAGACCAGTATTAGTAATACAAAATAACATAGGTAATAAGTATAGCCCAACAGTTATTGTATCAGCAATAACATCTCAAGCTAACAAAAATAAACTTCCGACACATATAGAATTAGACTCAAGTGAATTTGGGTTAAAATCAGATTCAATAATTTTAGCGGAACAAATAAGAACAATAGATAAAAGCAGATTAAAGGAAAAAATAGGACATATAGATGAAGGATCTGTTATGACACAAATAAATAATGCTTTAGGTGTAAGCTTTGGACTGGGTGAATGAATATTCTTAAAAAATAAAATAAGGATTAATGTATAATCATATTTAGGAACAAGTGTGAGCTTGTTCCTTTTTAGTTGACAAAATTCGACTTTTCGAGTATTATAATAAAGGTGTAGAGTTTAAAACAGAAAGGAAATGATATATATATGTTCAAAGAATTTAAAAAATTTGCAATGAAAGGCAACATAATGGATTTAGCTGTTGGTGTTGTTATAGGAGGGGCATTTCAAAGAATAGTAAACTCATTAGTAAATGATATAATAATGCCTTTAATAGCAACATTTACAGGCAAAGTAGACTTTTCAGACCTAACAATTACACTAGGAAATAGCAGTATTAAATATGGATCATTTATAACAGCTATTGTAAACTTTTTAATAATTGCTTTTTCAATATTTTTATTTATTAGATACATAAACAAATTGAATAAAAAACTAGAAGAATTAAAGGATGGAGAAATTAAAAAGTTAAAGAAAAAAGTTAAATTTGGAAGAAGAAAAACAGATAAAGAAACAATAATAGAACCAACTCCAACAACAAAAATATGCCCATACTGTTTTACAGAGATAAACATAAACGCAACAAGGTGCCCACATTGTACATCTATTTTAGAGGAGAACTCAAATAAGGAAGAATGAAATATTACAATTATATTACAAATTGCAAAAAGTTATTCATTATAAAAAAAGTAAGTTAACCCATCAATAATTTGCACAAGTTATACTAAATTTAACTAGAAAATCTAAGTTTTTTTGTGAAATGCTTGCAAAATTTAGAAATCCGTGTTACAATAGAAAAAGTGAAATTTTATTTTGACTTTGAGGAGGTGCTTAAGAGATGCCAAATATTAAATCTGCAATAAAAAGAGTTAGTGTAATTGAAACTAAAACTTTACAAAATAATATGATAAAATCAGAATACAAAACAGCTGTAAAGAAATTTGAAGCAGCCGTAGCAGCAGGAGATAAAGAAAAAGCTGGAGAAGCTCTAAAATTAGCTACAAAGAAAATTGATAGTGCTTGTTCAAAAGGTATATTAAAACAAAATACAGCTTCAAGAAAAAAATCAAATTTAGCTAAAAAATTAAATGTAATGTAGTTTAGAGAAGATTTCAAGAAATTGAAATCTTTTTTATTTTTCTCTTGCATAAAATTTAGTAATGTAATAAAATAATGCTAAATATATAAATGGAGGTTTTACAAATGTCAAATATTAAATTAACACTGGAAAATACAAATATAAAAAAAGAAGATTTAATGAAGTTTAATGAAAAGGTTGAAATTGCTCATAACGAGTTACATGAAGTAGCTGATAATCAAAATGAATTTGTTGGCTGGCTACATTTACCTACAAATTATGATAGAGAAGAGTTTGAAAGGATAAAAAAGGCGGCAGAGAAAATTAAAAAGGATTCAAAAGTTTTTGTAGTTATTGGAATTGGTGGTTCATATTTAGGTGCGAGAGCAGTTATTGAATCATTAACAAATACATTCTATAATTTATGTGCAGATAGAAAAACACCACAAATATTCTTCTGCGGAAACAATATTAGTCCAAATTATGTAAACGATTTAATAGAATGTATAGGTGATAAAGATATTTCAATAAATGTTATATCAAAATCAGGAACAACAACAGAACCTGCTATTGCATTTAGAATTTTTAGAGAATTTTTGGAATCAAAATACGGAATAGATGAAGCAAGAAAAAGAATTTATGTAACTACAGATAAGGAAAGAGGAGCATTAAAAAAGCTTTCAAATGAAGAGGAATATGAAACATTTGTAATACCAGATAACATTGGTGGCAGATATTCAGTTTTAACAGCAGTTGGACTATTACCAATCGCAGTTAGTGGAATTAATATTGATAAGTTGATGTATGGAGCAAAAACAGGTGAGGATAAATATAACGAAAAATCATTAAAATATAATGAATGTTACCAATATGCAGTTGCAAGAAATATTCTATATAATCAAGAAAAAACAACAGAAATTTTAGTGAATTATGAACCAAAAATGCAATATTTCACAGAATGGTGGAAACAATTATATGGGGAGAGTGAAGGTAAAGATGGAAAGGGAATATTTCCAGCAGGAGTAACATTCACAACAGATTTACATTCACTAGGACAATATATTCAAGATGGAAAACGTAATTTATTTGAAACAGTAATAGATATAGAAAAACCTAAAACAGATATAACAATAAAAAGAGATGCAGATAATTTAGATGGACTAAACTTCGTTGCAGACAAAACAATGGACTATGTAAATAAAAAGGCAATGCAAGGTACAATAGAAGCACATGTTGCAGGAGGAGTACCAAATATTAAAATAACAATGAATGAACTAAACGAAGAAAATTTAGGAGAACTTATATACTTTTTTGAATTAGCTTGTGGAATATCAGGAAAAATATTAGGAGTAAATCCATTTGACCAACCAGGTGTAGAAGCATATAAAAAGAATATGTTTAGATTACTTGGAAAACCAGGTTTTTAGATAAATAAGCTTAGGAAGGAGAAACAAAGTGAATACAGTTTATTTTCCTTTATTAAATTTGAAGCTTACAATAAACAATATAGCATTTTCTATATTTGGAATAGATATATATTGGTATGCAATTTTAATTGTAGGTGCAATGATAGCAGGAATAATTATTTTGAAACTAAGAGATGGATTATATGGAATAAAGTTTGAAACAGTTATAGACTTGGTTTTGTACTTAATACCAATATCAATCATATCAGCAAGACTATATTATGTGCTATTTGATTTAGACTTTTTTTTAAAAGAACCAATGCAAATATTAAATATTAGAACAGGCGGAATGGCAATATATGGAGGCATTATAGGAGGAGCAATTACAAGCTTTGTATTTTGCAAAAAGAAAAACATTCAAATATTGGATTTATTCGATTATATTGCCCCAGCATTAGCATTGCGGCCAAGCAATAGGAAGATGGGGGAATTTTGTAAATGTTGAAGCTTATGGTGAGAAAACCACACTTCCTTGGAGAATGGGAATATACGAATTGGGAGAATATGTTGAGGTACATCCAACATTTCTATATGAATCAATAGCAACGCTTACATTATTTATTGTACTGATGAACATAAAAAATAGAAAGTTTGCAGGACAAATAACTTACATCTACTTTATATGGTATGGAGTTGATAGAATGTTAATTGAGGGGCTAAGAACAGATAGTTTAATGTTAGGATCAATAAGAATATCTCAAGCTGTTTCATTGGGAATACTAATAATTGGAATAGTTTTGTATATTAAAAATAGAAAAAAATAAACTTAAATGACGAGCTAAGCTCGTCATTTTTTACCATCCGCCATTTAGCTGGCTTTTTAATGTTAAGTTAATTACACTTCCAATTTCAACCTGTGAATCAGCTGCTATATCTTGGCTTATTACTATTCCAGAGCCATCTATTGCTATATTTAAGTTCGCTTCAGAAGCTACATTTATTGCTTCAGAAACAGACATTCCTTTGAAGTTTGGAACAGATACAGAGGTTGAAACATTGCTTGATTCAGTATATAAGAAAACATCAGCATTTTCTAATAATTGAGCACCCTTTTTAGGCATTTGATTTGCTACTAACTCAGTATCTTGAATTGAACTATCTATATGTACATCAAATCCGCTAGCTTGTAATAACTCTTTTGCTTCTAAAATAGTTTTATTTTTTAAATCTGGCATAGTAGTTGTTTCGTATTTAGATGAAGAATCGTTTGTAGTTGAAGCAACACCAATGTAAGGTAAAACTTCTGATAATATTTGAGAAACAACAGGACCAGCAATTTCGCCACCTTGGAATGATTTCCCTTTAGGATTATATAAAGCTACTAATACTACAACTTGTGTATTAACAGTAGGAGAAAGACCTATAAATGAAGCTACATAAGTACCATCTCCTTGACCAAGGTTTTCAGATGTACCAGATTTTCCCCCTATTGAATAACCTTTAACATCAGCATATTTTCCTGTTCCATCACTTACAGCATAATCTAACATATCCATAACTTCAGCAGCTGTTTTCTTTGATACTACTTGTCTTACTTGTACTGTATCAGGAACTGTGGTGCTTCCAGTATTTGGATCAACAATTTTATCAACAATTCTTGGTTGCATTAAAGTACCTTCATTAGCTATTGCAGAAACAGCAGTTATTAGTTGAAGAGGGGTAATGTTAATACCTTGTCCAAACGACATTGTAGCAAGCTCAAATTTTCTAATAGAATTGTTATTATAGAAAATACTGCTAGACTCTCCATAAAAGTTTGAATTTGTAGTAGATAGTAAGCCAAAAGCATTATAATATTTATATAAAGTTGGTGCACCAATTTTTAGACCTAATTGTATAAAAGCAGGGTTACAAGAGTTTGCTAAAGCTTGTTTCAAAGATTCACCTTCATGAGGTCTAGTATATCTCCAGCAATTAATAGGAACATTATCAACCATTTCAGTACCAGCACAGTAAAAAACATCAGGAGTATTTTCATCAACAATGCCTTCCTCTAAGCCAACAGAGGCAGTAATTATTTTAAAAACTGAACCAGGCTCATAAGTGTTTTGAACAGCTTTATTTCTCCACATATCATAAAGGTAATTTGTTTGTTCTTCAGTAGACATAGTATCCCAGGCAATAGAGGTATCTGTTGGTGTAAATGGAGTATTCAAGTTATAATCTGGATAATTAGCCATTGCTAAAATGTTACCAGTTGAAGGCTCCATAACAATACAAGTACCATAGTCTGAAATATTATCAATAACAGCTTGTGAAAGATATTTCTCTACAATAGACTGTATATTAACATCGAGAGTAAGATATACATTGCTTCCGTCTAAAGCATCAATGTAAGACTTCTTTTGATTTGGAATTTCTGAGTTTACAGAGTCAGTTAAAGCAACAACCTTACCAACAGTGCCAGATAATATAGAATCTAAAGAATTTTCCAAGCCAAACAAGCCGTTGTTATCAGTACCAGTAAAGCCAATTAAGTGGCAAGCTAGGTTATTATAAGGATAATATCTTTTTGCAGAAGAATCTATATTAATTCCACTATAAATTTTATTTGATTTCATCCAATCTTTTAATAAATCAATTTTATCACTCTCAACCTTTGAGGCAATGTTAACAGAAGTAGTAGCAGTTGTAAGCTTTTCTAATACAGAAGAATATTCTAATCCAAAAATATTACTAAAAGATTGTGCAACAAACTCTAAAGAAACAGAATCTCCATTAGTATACTCGAGCTTGGTTGGATTAACTGAAACAGTATCAACTTCTGCACTTATAGATAAAACTTTGCCATTAGCATCAAGAATAGTTCCTCTTGTGGGATTTATAATTTTGGTAGAGGTTTGCTGAGCACTAGCTTCTTTACTTAAAGAAGGGCCCTTTATGAACTGGAGATATGCAATTCTAATAACAAGTAAAAAAAGTAGAAACAAACAGAATAATTCTATAATTTTTAATTTTCTTATATTTGATATATTAATTTTTACAATTTTTTTAGATTTCTTCATAAGTATCCTCCATAAACAACATTATTCTATATTATAAATTACCAAAAATCAAGAGTTTTCTCTTGTTTTTTTGTATAAAAAGTTATATAATTATTAACATTAAAAAAGAGAGAGGATGAAGGCTAATGCAAGTTGAGAAAGAAGAAATAATGCATATTGCAAAGCTCGCAGCTTTAAATATAAAGGAAGAAGAAATTGAAGAATATAGAAAAAATCTTCAAGATATTTTAAATTTTGCAAACATAGTAAATAATGTAAATACAGAAAATGTTAGTGAAACAATAGGAAGTACAAGCAATGTTAATATGTTTAGAGAAGATGAAATAAAAGAATTTGAGGATAAGGAAGCTCTAATGCAAAATGCACCTGAAAAACAGAACAATATGTTTAGTATTCCAAAAGTAATTTAAGGAGGGTAAAATGGAACTTTACGAATTAACAGTACATGAATTAATTGAGAAACTTGAAAAAAATGAAATCACATCACAAGATATAATAAACAGCTATTCAAACAGAATTAAAGAAAAGGAAAAGGATGTACAAGCTTTTGTTACTGTTACAACAGATAAAGCTTTGGAACAATCTAAAAATGTAGATAGAAAAACATCAAAATTAGCAGGTATTCCAATAGGAATAAAGGATAATATGTGCACAAAAGGAGTAAAAACAACATGTAGTTCAAAAATGCTAGAAAACTTTATAGCACCTTATGATGCAACAGTTGTAGAAAAATTAAACGAAGCCGGAATTATAAGCCTTGGAAAACTTAATATGGATGAATTTGCAATGGGAGCGTCAACAGAATATTCTGCATTTAAACCAACTAAAAATCCTTGGAATTTAAGTGCAGCACCAGGCGGTTCAAGTGGAGGAAGTGCAGCAGCAGTAGCTTCAAATATGGTACCTTGGGCACTAGGTTCAGATACAGGAGGATCAATCCGTCAACCAGCATCACTTTGTGGTGTTGTAGGACTAAAACCAACTTATGGTTTAGTTTCAAGATATGGATTAGTAGCATTTGCATCATCACTAGACCAAATTGGTCCAATTACAAAAGATGTTGAAGATAGTGCAATACTATTGAATGTATTAGCTGGATTTGATGAAAAAGATTCAACATCAGTAAATCTTCCAAAAAAGGATTACACAAAAAGCCTAGTAAAAGATGTAAGTAAATTAAAAATAGGAGTTCCAAAAGAGTTTTTAGGAGAAGGAATAAACGAGGAAGTAAAGAAGGCTATAGAAAATGCAGTTGAAAAATATAAGAGCTTAGGAGCAACAGTAGAAGAGTGTACATTAGATATTGCAAATGAAGCATTAGCAACATATTACATTATTGCATGTGCAGAAGCAAGCTCAAACTTAGGCAGATTTGATGGTATAAGATATGGATACAGAACTAAAAACTATAATAACTTAAATGACATATTTGTAAATTCAAGAAGTGAAGGCTTTGGAGCAGAAGTAAAGAGAAGAATAATACTTGGAACTTATGTGTTATCATCAGGATATTATGATGCATATTACAAAAAAGCTCAAAAGGTTAGAACAGTAATAAAACAAGAATTTGAAAAACTATTTAAAGAATATGATTTATTACTAACACCAACATCACCAACAGTAGCATATAAGATAGGAACAAAATCAAACAATCCATTAGAAATGTATTTAGCAGATTTATGTACTGTATCAGTAAATATAGCAGGACTTCCAGGAATTTCAATACCTTGTGGGGTAGATAATTCTGGATTACCAATAGGTATGCAATTAATAGGAAAACCTTTTGGAGAGGAAACATTAATACAAGCAGCATACACTTATGAGCAGGAAATAAAATTTAGAGAAAAATATAAACCAACATTTAAAAATTAGGAGGATAATATGTTAAGAGAAGATTATGAAGTTGTAATAGGCCTAGAGGTACACGCAGAGTTATCAACAAAAACAAAAATATTCTGCTCTTGCCCAACAGAATTTGGAGGAGAACCAAATACACACTGTTGCCCAGTATGTATGGCAATGCCAGGAGCACTTCCAGTGCTTAATAAAAAAGTAGTTGAATATGCAATAAAAGCTGGCTTGGCTACAAATTGCAGCATAACAAGAGTTAGTAAAAATGATAGAAAAAACTATTTCTATCCAGACTTACCAAAGTCATATCAAATATCTCAATATGATATGCCACTTTGTACAAAAGGATATGTTGAAATAAAAACAGAAGACGGAACAAAAAAAATAGGATTAGTTAGAATTCACATAGAAGAAGATGCAGGAAAATTAAATCATGATGAATTTGGAAGAGGAAGCTTAGTAGACTTAAATAGAAGCGGAGTTCCATTAATAGAAATAGTTTCAGAACCAGATATGAGAAGTGTTGAAGAAGCAGATAGCTATCTTAAAAAACTAAAATCAATACTTGAATATATTGAGGTATCAGACTGTAAAATGCAAGAAGGTTCATTAAGAGCAGACGTAAATGTTTCAGTTAGAAAAAAGGGTGCAAAAGAACTTGGTACAAGAACAGAAATGAAAAACATGAACTCATTTAGGTCAATTACAAGAGCAATAGAATATGAAGCAGAAAGACAAATTGAAGTTATTGAAAATGGCGGAAAAATAGAGCAAGAAACATTAAGATGGGATGAAGTATCAGGCAAAACATTCTCAATGAGAGATAAAGAAAATGCACAAGATTATAGATACTTCCCAGAGCCAGATTTAGCAATTATAAACATATCTGATGAAATGATAGAAAATATAAAGAAAACATTACCAGAAATGCCAGAAAGTAGACATGAAAGATATATCAAAGAATTTAAGTTACCAGAATATGATAGTAACATTTTAACATCATCAAAGTATTTATCAGATTTATTTGAAAAAGCAACAGCAAAATGTAACAATCCAAAAGCAGTTAGTAACTGGATAATGACAGATATAACAAGAATTTTAAATGAAAAAGAACAAGAACCAAACGATATTCCTTTTACAGCTGAAGAACTTGGAAAATTAGTAATATTAATAGATAAAGGAACAATAAGTTCAAAAATAGCAAAACAGGTACTAGAAGAACTATTTGAAAATCCAAAGGATCCAGAGGATATAATTAAAGAAAAAGGTTGGATACAAATTTCTGATGAAGGAGCAATAAAAGAAGTAGTAACAAAAATCCTTGAAGCAAATCCTGCATCAATAGCAGACTACAAAGCTGGAAAGGATAGAGCATTAGGATTTTTAGTAGGACAAGCAATGAAGGAAACACGAGGAAAAGCAAATCCACAATTATTAAACAAAATGTTCTTAGAAGAATTAAATAAATAATGAAAAAACCCCTCTAACTTAAGAGGGGCTTTTCATTGGAGTTTAATCGTCGTAAAATTCGTAATCGTCAGGAAGATCAAATTCATCCTCAAAACAATCACTATACTCACAGGTTTCGCAATCATTAGGGCAATTGCAAACCGAGTCTTTTAATTTGCAACTATTACAATCATCGTCGCAAATATCAAGAGCACATGGACATACAGAACAATTACCTCTTAAAAGGCAATGCGGACAAGTGTCATCATTTTCCTCTTCATCCTCTATCTCAAGGTGATATTTTTCATCAGGAGAATTAGAGTGAATGAGTCTAACACGTAAAATTGCATAAGGCTCACGAGGACAAGCGAGGATTGAGCAACCAGATTCAGCATGAATATATACTGAATCAACAACAGGTGCACAAATTGAAACAGCACCAAGGGATAAAATGGTATCTGCACTTACAAATTCAGGTGCGTTGATGATAATGTCTCCACCTGCTTCAAGGCTAGCAACTAGAACATTTCCTTCTGCATAGAAATTTCCGGTAATGACAATATCGTCATAAAGGGAAAAGTCTTCAGTGCAGAATACGTCACAGTCGAAAACCTTAATATTCCGTTTTTCCATGATTCAACCTCCAAAAAAATATTATTTAATTCCCAAAGGAAATTTCATACTCTATTATACCATAGGTTTCCATAATATGCAATTACTGTCTAACTTTTTGAATTTTATCACTAGCCAAAGCACCAACTAAAAAACATACAAAGAATGTTAGACTACATTTAACTACAGAATAACCAATTTCAAATGCAATATGTGAAACTGGATTTTGCATATATAAAAACAAAATATATGTAGCCAAAAGCCCTAAAACAAAGGCAAATTTAAAACCATTTTTCATAACCTTAATAATAGTAATATCAATATCTTTAAAATCACTAATTAATTTCTTCATAAGTAAAACCTCCTAAAACCATGTTAACATAAAACAAAAGAAAAAGCAAAGGTAATTTATGGGAACATAAATGTTGATTTAATAATAAATAAAATCAAACAAGGACATTGAAAAAATCATATATTCACTTTTGGCTTACTATATAAGAAATTAGGAATACTTGACAATAACTTAACGCAAGTAGTATCATATACATATGACAGTTGGGGAAAATTAATATCAATTAAAGACGCAAACAGAAATGAAATAACAGATACAACAAATATAGTGCTAATAAATCCATATAGATATAGAAGTTATAGATACGATACCGAAACAGGGCTATATTACTTGAATTCAAGATACTATAACCCAGAATGGGGAAGGTTTATAAATGGAGATGGATATGGAGGACAAGTAGGAGAATTATTAAGCCATAATGTATATGCATATTGCTTAAATAATCCTGTAAATAACTATGATCCAGATGGAGATATAGCTTTAGCAATTCCGTTTATTGCAATTTCAGTAAAAGACCTTTTAATAGCAACAGTAGGATTTGTAGGAGGAGTAGCAATTGGAGGAACTATTTTTGACAATATAAAAGATAATGCAACCTCTAAAGCTAAATTAGAACCAATAGCAAAAACTCCCAACAGGGGCACACATACAGTATATACTTTAAGAAATGAAAAAAAATTGTTGAGTATGTTGGCAGAACAGGAAGACCTATAGAATATAGAAAGCAAGAGCATCTAGCAAATCCTGCAAGAGCGCACCTAATCCTGCAAAAGGAAGCAGAAAATTTAACTTTAACTCAAGCAAGAGGATTGGAACAAATATTAATAGATAAATATCAAACATTAAATAGAAATAATCTAGCAAGCAATCAAAGAAATGGAATATGGTTATACAATCCTAATCGTAGCAAATATATAGAAGCTGCATCAATGCTTCTTTCAGAAAATGAAACATATGTAGGACCATAAATTAATATAAAACGTAATTACAATACATATTTGCAATTACGTTAGAAAGAGAGGAATCACATGGGAACATGGGGAGTAAATCTATATCAAGATGATACAGCACTAGATGTAAAGGAAGAATATAAATATAAACTACACATGGGAAAAACGAATGAAGAAGCGACAGAAGAAATAATAGAAGAAAACCAAGATCTAATTGAGGATATAGAGGAACAATCTTTGTTTTGGTTTGTATTGGCAGATACACAGTGGAACTTGGGAAGATTAGAGGAATACGTCAAAAATGAAGCGTTAAAATATATAGAGCTAGGTACAGATTTAGAAAGATGGAAGGATGATACCAAACTATATGAAAAGAGAAGAAAAGTCCTAGAGAAACTAAGAGAAAAATTACTTACACCTCAACCAGAAGAAAAGAAGATCTCCAAATATCGAATATATAAATGTGAATGGAAAATAGGAGACGTATTTGCATACAAATTAAAAAGTGAATATGCAAAACAAAATAAATTAGAAAATAGATATTTAATAATGCAAAAGGTAGACGAAACAGCCTGGTATCCTGCACATATCATTCCTATGGTAAGAATAAAAATTACAAATGATGGAACAATTCCCAAAACAGAAGATGAAATTAACAAATTAGAATACATTCAAACTGATTTTTGTTTATATGAAGATAGATTTTGTGGTTTTAGTGCATTAAAACCGTTGAAAGAGCAAACTGTTGGAATGTCTTTTAGTACAGACGAATATGGATTGCTAGAACAATATTGGGTGAGCTTAATAATAACATCAAAAAAAATGTTTGAAAATGAAATAATATACTTAGGAAATTATCAAAACATTGAACCACCAAAAAATGAATTTATCCCTATTTGTAAAACCAATTGTCCGATATTGCCATGGAAGGAACTAGAAGAAAGAGTTATAAAAATGTATTTAGGACATAATAAAAGAAATTATGAAATATACAAAAAGAATAGTGATAGTCATAATATAAAAGAATAAAGTTAAAAGCTACAAGATTACGTATATGCTCTTGTAAGCTTTTGTTATTAAGAAAGCACGATGAGTCAGGAAATATCATAGGACTAAAATATAACAATACTCAATATTACTATATCAAAAACCTACAAGGAGATATAATAGGAATACTTGACAATAACTTAACGCAAGTAGTATCATATACATATGACAGTTGGGGAAAATTAATATCAATTAAAGACGCAAACAGAAATGAAATAACAGATACAACAAATATAGTGCTAATAAATCCATATAGATATAGAAGTTATAGATACGATACCGAAACAGGGCTATATTACTTGAATTCAAGATACTATAACCCAGAATGGGGAAGGTTTATAAATGCGGATGGAACTATGAGTAGTGGATATGAGATATTAGGGCATAATATGTATGTTTATTGCAATAATAACTGTATAAATATGTGTGATCCTGATGGCAAGCTTCCAATATTAGCTATAGCAATTGCATATGTAGCAACAAATGCTTTAACTCCAGTGAAATTCAGTAATTTTGCAAATAGTACAATAAAAAAATTAATAATTAAAGATAATATGCGTAAAAACATCAGATTTGCAGAGAATTTGCCGAAAACTGGAACACCTAATTCAACTAAAGAATTACTAAATCCAGATGGAACAGTAAAACAAAGAAGATATTATGGACCTGATGGAAGAGCAACTAGAGATACAGATTATAATCATTCAGGGAAACATCAATTCCCCCATGATCACGAATGGGATTGGAATAAAACTCCACCAAGACAGAAACCAAAAGAGACAGCAAAAGAAATTACCCAAGGGTTAATTATTGGAGGTACAGCTTATATTACTTATAGGCTAATAAGAATGATTCCTTCATTGCTTTGCCCTCTAACAATAATCCCTAATGCAATAATACCATAAAGGAGGAAGTTGAAATGTTAGAAAATATACACGATAATATAATAATAAAATATTCTGTTGATTTTGAAAACAGTAAAATAATTATCAATACGATAAACGAAGACGGGGCAAGAATAGATATAATATTTGAAGATATGCTAACATGTGCTTTTGAAGAACAGCAAAAAAACAGTATTATTCTGGATATAGAAGAAAGGAGAGGAACAGAATTTATTAATGACAACATTGAATTATTAAAAAGAGATTATGGATGGCCGATAGTATACAATAGCATTGAAAAATTAAATAGCACTATAGAAGCACAAAAATACAAATACTATATTTTACAATCCTCTTATGGAATGTGTGGCTGGATTCTATCTAGAGGACTAAGAATAGAAAAAACAATAAATAATTAGCTAATAAAGCAACGACAAGTTATTTGTCCCTGCTTTATTATAACTATAAAAAGTATACAAGGAGATACAATAGGCATACTTGACAATAACCTAACTCAAGTAGTATCATATACATATGACAGTTGGGGAAAATTAATATCAATTAAAGACGCAAACAGAAATGAAATAACAGATACAACAAATATCGGGTTAATAAATCCCTATAGATATAGGAGTTATAGATATGATGCTGAAACAGGGCTATATTACTTAAATTCAAGATACTACAACCCAGAATGGGGAAGGTTTATAAATGCGGACGGAATGATATCAACGGGACAAGGACTACTTGCGCATAATATGTATGTATACTGTGAAAACAATACTGTAAATAGAATGGATTTATTAGGAGATAGTTGGGTAAGTGTATTAAAAAATGCTACAGCTAATTTTGTAACTAATATTGTAAAAAAGACAGCAGAAGTTGTTAATGCTATAGCACAAAAAAATAATGTTGTACTATCATCAAGCAATAATGGTCATGGAAATTTACCTCTAACAGGTGAGCCAAATTCAACCGTAAAAAAGCCCAATGGAGATACACGTGCTTATGGACCAGATGGAAGAGCTACAAAAGATACTGACTACAGTCATCCGAGTCGTCATCCTGAATTGAAGAATCCTCACGAGCATGACTGGGAATGGGATAACAATGGAGTACCTAACAGAGGGAAAGCTCATAACTTTGAAAATATTGGAGTTGCACTTGGAACAGGAGTAGGGATTGGATTTGGAGGATATCTATTATATAGAGGAATAAGAATGATACCGTCATTATTTCCTGCTTTATGGTGGACAATTCCAGCAAATGTAGTAGCACCATAAATGTAAAAGGAGAAGATTTTATGAATAAAGGAATAGAATTTAAAATACCAAATGAATTCGGAAATTATTTAAAACAAATTTTTGATAAAGTTGATTCTACAAATTACATATGGAAAATCGAAGAGACTGAAGCTTATATAGATGGAGTAACTAATTTATTTGAGATGGATAAATACTCAAATCATGATTTTAAAAATATAATTTCTCAAGAAAAATATTACACAGTGTTTGCGAATATAAAATTATATGAAACAGAAGATAAAATTGTAATAAGAAATTATTCAGATTTTTTAAATAGTTCGTGCATTCTTATACTATTTATAACTGATAATGTTTTCGTTGAAGTATATTCAAAAAGTGAAGATATATTAAAAATCATATATGAAAATGCTTTAAAAAGCAAATTTACTGGTCTCAACTACATAACGGAAAATAATATTAAACGTAAAGATTTTTCTGCGTATAGTGATTGATACCATGGGGGTGCCATTGGGGACAGAGATTTTTTCAATAAACTATTTATTTCTAATATGACGAAACAGAAAGCATAGTAGGAATAAACTACAACGGAACAGAATATTGGTATATCAAAAACCTACAAGGAGATATAATAAGTAGAATAATTGCTGGGATTTTACAAATACTGTTCTTAAATGTGAATCGTGAAGGGAAAATTTAGTATGGAATTTGTAAAAATCATTTGGCTATCATTAGGCTCAATATTAACTTTATTTGTCTTAACTAAAATAATGGGAAACAAAGAAATGTCGCAGCTAAATATGTTTGATTATGTAATAGGTATAACAATAGGTTCAATAGCAGCAGAAATGTCTACTGCTCTAGAAAGTAGCTTTATTCAGCCACTAACAGCCATGATAGTATATGCTGTTGTAACAATAATAATATCAAGCATATCTAACCACAATCTAAAAGCCAGAAGAGTAATAGATGGAAGAACTTTAATATTATTAGATAATGGAAAACTATATAGAAACAATTTCAAAAAGGGAAAATTGGATTTGAATGAATTTTTAATGCAATGTAGAACAAATGGATATTTTAATATAAGCCAAATACAAACAGCCATATTAGAATCAAATGGAAAAATAAGTTTTTTACCAAAACAAGGTTCAAAGCCATTAGCACCAGATGATTTAAACTTAAAATTAAAACAAGAAAAATTAGTTTTAAATGTTGTACTAGATGGAATTGTGCTTGAAGAAAATCTAAAAATACTGGGAAAAGATATGGACTGGCTAGAAAAACAAACCAAAAAGCAAGGCATAAAAAATATAGAAAAAATATTCCTTGCAACCTGTGATCAAGATGATAATTTAAGTGTATACATGAAAGTAAACAATAACAATGCAGATGACATGTTTTAGAAAATTCTCCTCCTTATATTGACTTTTTGCGACATTAAATATAGAATATATATGTGCTAATAGCATTTAGCACATGGAGGGGAAGATATTTATATGTTTGGACACAGAAGCGATGGAAGAAAAATTAAAAATTTACCAGCATTTTTCAAGGTAATACCTAGTGTAATGCTAGAAAGGAATGATTCACAAGTACTATATAAGCAAGATATTCCAATAAAATACTTAGATGAGTATATAGATAATAAAGCAAAAGAAGGAATAAAAATTGGTTATATGCATATTATCTATGCAGCAATAGTAAGAGTAATTGCTGAAAGACCACGATTAAATAGATTTGTTATGAATGGTACAACTTATGCAAGAAATAAAATATATGTATCTCTTGCAATTAAAAAGAATCTTACAGATGATGGAGTAGAAACAACAACTAAAACTGAATTTCAAGGTACAGAAAACATTTTTGAGGTAAAAAAGAAACTAGATGATATAATTGAACAAAATAGGGAAATTGAAACAAATAACGAAACAGATAAATTAGCTAAAACACTTAGCTTAATACCAACAGGTTTTATTAGAGTTGCTGTAAAATTCTTAAAATTTTTAGATAGACATGGACTATTACCTAAGGCAGTAATAAAAGCAAGCCCATTTCATACAAGTGTATTTTTAACAAATGTAGGTTCACTTGGAATTGACACAATATATCATCACTTATATAACTTTGGAACAACAAGTATGTTCTTTTCAATGGGAAAAAAGAAAAAAAGTTACATATATGAAGATGAAGAAATAAAAGAAGAAAAGTGTATAACACTTGCATTTGTAGGAGATGAGAGAATTTGTGATGGATACTATTATGCAAACTCCTTCAAAACACTATTTAGATATTTAAGAAAACCAGAACTACTAGAAACAAAACCAGAATTTAAACAAGATGTAGATTAAAAGAAAAGTCCCAAATTCATGGGACTTTTTTGTAGCTTACCTGCATTGAGCCCTTCCATTTACAGCCATTTTGTGATATAATAATTAAATGATTTTTTAAAAAAGAGGAGAACTTGATGAACGATATAGTAAAAATATTACCCAACTTTAAAAAGTTTAGTGATTATATTTCAAATGTAAAAAATAATACAAATCCAATTATGCTTTCTGGTTTAACAGATAGTGGAAAGGTGCATTTTGCCTATTCCACTTACTTTTATGCAGAAAAACCTATATGCATAATTACATATAACGAGTTACAAGCAAAAAAAATTATAAAAAACCTAGAATATTTTGAGAGTAACATAAATTTCTTTCCTAAAAAAGAAATTATGGCTTATGATTACTTAGCTGAAAGTAAAGACGTAACATATAGCAGAATTGCTTGTTTAAATGATATTTATAACAAAAAAGCAAAAATTATTGTAACAACAATAGAAGCTGTAAGCCAAAAAATAATTCCAGAAGAAGTATTATACAAAAATATTTTAGAACTTAAACTTGGAGATACAATTCAGTTAGAGGATATAAAGAAAACCCTTGTAGCTCTTGGATATGAAAGACAAGAAGTAGTAGAAAACAAGGCTGAATTTAGTGTAAGGGGCGGAATTATTGATGTTGCAGTATCTGAAAAAGAAGGCATACGTATAGAACTATGGGGAGACGAAATAGATTCTATTAGAACATTTGATATAAATACACAAAGGTCAAAAGATAAAAAAGAAACAATAAAAATTTACCCAGCAAATGAATTCTTGTTAGAGAAAACACTAGAAGAGGTAGCTCAAAATATAGAAGATGAAAAAGATAAACAAGATATATTATCTGGAAATTATGCTACAAAAATAGATAAATACTGGGATTTATTTTATTCTAACCCTAACAGCACATTTATAGAATATATAAAAGATGATTATTTGATTTTTTTAGATGAAGTTAGCAAACTAAAAGCAAGGTCTGAAAATATAGTAAAAGATACAAATTCATTAATACAAAATTTAATGGAAAAAAATCGTTATGTACCAGACTTACTAAAAAAAATAGGAGACTATATAGATTTTCTAGATAAAATAAAAAATATCCAAACAATTTATTTAGAAAATAAAGACATTGGATTCGTAGATAAACAAAGTATGCATGCAAAAAGAAACGGATATAGCTTTAGCTATAGGGAGGTTAACTTTTTTCGTAGTTCAATGGATTTATTGTTTAAGGAAGTACAAAAAGGGCTTGGAGAAAATACAACCATAGCCATTCTTTGTGGTGCTCAAAGCAATATAAAAAGAACTAAAGATTTACTTGCAGAAAAAATAAATAATCCAAGACAATTAGAAAAATTAATAATAACAGAAGGCTCTCTTACAGAGGGCTTTGAGTGCTATGATTTTAACTTATTAGTAATATCAATAGAAGAATTATTTAATATACCTAGAAAAAGAAAAAGAGCACCAGAACAGTTCAAACAGGGAGAAACAATAATTTTCTCTGACCTAAAGGTAGGAGACTATATTGTTCATAGAAACAATGGAGTAGGGCAATTTATTGGAATTAATACTATTACAGCAGCAGGAGCTACAAAAGACTATATAAAAATAAAATATAAAGATGATGGAGTATTGTATGTTCCAACAAGCAACTTAGATAATGTAAAAAAATATATAGGTTCTGGAGATGGAATACCAAGACTTAATAAGCTAGGAAGCAAAGAGTGGGCAAAAGCTAAAGCAAAAGTAAAATCAAATTTACAAGAAATTGCAAAAGACTTAATAGAGCTTTATGCCAAAAGAGAAAAAGCAAAAGGATTCATGTTCTCAAAAGATACAGAATGGCAAAAAGAATTCGAAGAAAAATTTCCTTATACTGAAACAAATGACCAATTAAGAAGCATAGAAGAAATGAAAAAAGACATGGAAAGCGAAAAACCAATGGATAGGCTACTTTGTGGAGACGTTGGATATGGAAAAACAGAGGTTGCTTTGAGGGGTGCATTTAAAGCATGTATGGACCAAAAACAGGTTGCATATTTAGCACCAACAACAATTCTAGCAGGTCAACAATATGAATCATTTAAGGAAAGAATGAAAGATTATCCAATAAGAATAGAATTATTAAATAGATTTGTTCCAGCATCAAAACAAAAAGAAGTAATCCAAGGCTTAAAAACAGGAGAAGTTGATATAGTAATAGGAACACACAAATTACTAAATGACCAAATTGAATACAAAAACTTAGGATTGTTAATAATAGATGAAGAGCACAGATTTGGTGTAAAACATAAGGAAAAAATAAAGAAACTAAAAAACAATATAGATGTATTAACAATGACGGCAACACCAATACCAAGAACTCTTCACATGTCTATAGTGGGAGTAAGAGATATGTCTTGCCTATATGAACCACCACAAAATAGAAGGCCTGTGCAAACCTATGTATTAGAATATGATGAAGAAGTTGTAAAAGAGGCAATAACAAAAGAACTAGAAAGAGAAGGACAGATATTTTACCTTTACAACAATGTTGAAAATATAGATAAAAAAGCAGATGAAATATCAGCATTAGTTCCAAACGCAAGAATTGCTTATGCACATGGACAAATGTCAGGAAGAGAAATAGAAGACATAATGGAACAATTTATAAACAAAGAAATTGATGTACTAGTTTGCACAACAATTCTTGAATCTGGAATAGACATTCCAAATGCAAACACAATAATAGTAGAAAATGCAGATAGACTAGGTCTAGCACAGCTATACCAAATACGTGGAAGAGTTGGAAGAAGCGATAAACAAGCGTATGCATATATAACATACAGAAGAGACAAAATGATAACAGAGGTAGCAGAAAAAAGATTAAAAGCAATTAAAGAATTTACAGAATTTGGTTCAGGCTTCAAAATAGCAATGAGAGACTTGGAAATTAGAGGTGCTGGAAGTATGCTAGGAGAAATTCAGCATGGTCATATAGATGAAGTCGGATATGATACATACTGTAAAATCTTAGATGAAGTAATAAAAGAACAAAAAGGAATAAAAGTTGAAGAAGAACCAGAAGTAACAATAGATATAGACGTATCAACATATATACCAGATACATATATAGAAAATACAGACCAGAAAATGGAAAGCTATAGAAACATTGCTGTTTGCAGAACAGAGGAAGACTTTAAAAATATAGAAGAAGACTTAACAGATAGATTTGGAAAAATGCCAGATGAAGTAAACAATTTAATTAAAATTGCAAAATTAAAAGAATTGTGCAAAAATAGTGGTATAATAAAGGTTGTTCAGAAGCAAAATAATATAATACTATACTTTGAACCAGAAAAATTCACTTTAGACATGACAGATTTAATACACAAATTTGGAGATAAAATAAAATTCTCAACAGGAATTACACCTTACATAACATACAAGGTACAAAAGCAAGACAATGTAATTATGGAAATTGAGGAATTATTAAAAAATGAAAGGGTTGATTAAATGCTAATAACCAGTAAAGATAATGAAACAATAAAACACATACGTAAATTAAAAGAAAAGAAATATAGAGATGAATATGGAGAATATATAGTAGAAGGAATAAAACTTATAAATGAGGCAATAGAAGAAAAACAAAATGTAAAAACCATAATAGTATGTGATAACTGCAATAAAGAAGCACTAAATCAAAACTCAATGTATGAAGTTGCAAAACTTGACTGCATATATGTAGATGAAAAAGTATTTAATACAATTACAGAGGTGAAAAATCCTCAAGGAATATTAGCAGTAGTAGAAAAACAAAACAAGGAAAAACAAATAAATTTTAACGAAGACATAATAGTAGTTTTAGATGATATACAAGACCCAGGAAATTTAGGAACAATACTAAGAACAGTAGATAGTGTAGGGCTAAGCCAAATAATAGTATCTAAAAAATCTGGAGATGTATATAATTCAAAAGTAGTACGTTCAACCATGGGAGCAATATTTAGAGTAAATGTAATTGAAAGTGAAAATCTAAAAGATACAATAAAAGAGATAAAAAAACATAAATTTAATGTAATTTCTACATCATTAGATACAGATAAGAGCTTGTATGATATAAATTTAAACAAAACCGTTATTGTAATAGGAAATGAAGCAAATGGTGTATCAAAAGAAATACAAGAACTATCAGACATAAAAATTAAAATTCCAATGCTTGGAAAAACAGAAAGTCTAAACGCCTCAGTAGCAACGGGAATAGTGCTATATGAATATGTAAGACAGAAGATTTCAAAATAAAAAGAAGCTATGGAAACATAGCTTCAAAATTTTACATAAAAATTTCATAATTTTTACCAAAAGTATTGACAAAATTAGACTACACGCAGTATAATAGATATTGCGTGTAGATTTGCGTTGAAGCGAAATG
>ERZ772883.127-NODE-127-length-89736-cov-9.248737_pt1 | contig 89736 bp, 108 predicted proteins | sample MGYA00580575_ERZ772883 | MGnify/ENA primary metagenome ERZ772883 (study PRJEB29015, sample SAMEA2737666) | human gut metagenome | biome: human gut; feature: human-associated habitat; material: faeces | place: China | collected 2012 ... | reverse complement strand
CTTCGTGCCGTAGTTTCTCTAAGGTCTGATATCCCAGCGGTTGTAGAGTAGGATAAGGCGGAAAGTGGAAGGCTAGAGTGCAGTGGGAGAATAAGCCTCGTAACTGCCAGCACTCCCAAGCCGGCTTTTGGTCGGCTTGGGATTAAGGCAAGATTTGAACTAAGGCAAGACATGAAAATGGCACTGGCGCAATTTTAAAGCTAAAATGCTATTTCTCACTTTTTTTATTATAATTCAACAATACATTCAACTCCTTAATTAAATAATTTTCTTCTGGAAAAATCATTTACTTTTACCAAAATTTATGTTATAATATTTATGGTCGAGAAAGAAAAAAGCTTATAAAGGAGTGACTATAAATGTTTAATGTAGGCGATAAAGTAGTATACCCAATGCATGGTGCAGGTGTTATACAGAACATAGAGGAAAAAAATATATTAGGTGAAAAAACATCTTATTATATAATAAAAATGCCAGGTGAAGTTAAAGTTATGGTTCCTACTGTAAAAGCAGAAGAAATAGGTGTACGAAATATTATAGACTGCGAAACAGCAAATAAAGTTTTTCAAGTTTTAGAAACAAATTCTACTGAAATGGCATTAAACTGGAATAAAAGATATAGAGATAATATGGATAAAATGAAAAGTGGAGACATATATGAAGTTGCTGATGTTGTTAGAAACTTAAGCTTTAAACAAAAAGAAAGAGGACTTTCAACAGGCGAAAAGAAAATGCTATTAAATGCAAAACAAATATTAATAAGTGAACTTACACTTGCAGAAAATTCTCAAAAAGAAGAAATAGAGCAAATAGTAGATAACAAAATAGATAAATCTTTTGCCGAATATAATGGAATGGAAAAACCAGTTGATGATAACGAAATAGGAAAAGTAATTAAATCTTAATTAAAAATAAAATCGCACGTCAAAAAAATAAAAATTTGACATGCGATTTTTGCAAAAACCCTTTATTTTTTCACTTAACTTGTGGTAGAATAGTAAAGGAAAAATTTGTAAAGGAGAAAAATAAAATGGAAATTGCTTATAAAAGAGTTTTATTAAAGCTTAGTGGAGAAGCACTAGCAGGCAAAGCACAAAACGGAATAGATGCAGAAACACTTGGAAAAATATGTGACAAAATAAAAAAAATAGTTAATATGGGTGTAGAAGTTTCTATTGTAGTTGGTGGAGGAAATTTTTGGAGAGGTAGATATGGACATCAAATGGAAAGAACAACATCAGATTACATGGGAATGTTAGCAACAACAATAAACGGATTAGCTCTTCAAGACGCTTTAGAGGCTAGAGGTATTAAAACAAGGCTTCAAACAGCAATAGAAATGAGACAAATCGCAGAACCATACATAAAAAGAAAAGCAGCAAAGCATTTAGAAAAGGGAAGAGTAGTAATCTTTTCATGTGGTACAGGTAACCCATATTTTACAACAGATACTGGAGCAGCTTTAAGAGCAGCAGAAACAAATTCAGAGGTTATATTACTTGCAAAAACAATAGATGGTGTATATTCAGCAGATCCAAAAGTAGACAAAAACGCAGTAAAATATGATGAAATATCATATTTAGATATTTTAAATCAAGATTTAAAAGTAATGGATTCAACAGCAACATCACTTTGCAGAGATAACAATATTCCACTTGTAGTATTTGGAATAGATGATCCAGAAAATATAGTAAGAATTATAAAAGGTGAAAAAATTGGTACATTAGTACGTTAATTTTTAAGTGATGGAAAAGAACAGTTTTCCAAAAAGAATATTTAGGAGGTTTTTATGGATTTAAAAAATATTGAAGAAAAAATGAACAAAACAATAAGTGTTTTACAAGAAGATTTAGCAGAAGTTAGAGCAGGAAGAGCAAACCCTGCAATATTAAATAAAATAATGGTAAACTATTATGGAGTAGCAACACCAATAAATCAAGTTGCAGGAATATCAGTTCCTGAAGCAAGATTAATAGTAATTCAACCATGGGATATAAGCTTATTAAAGGAAATAGAAAAAGAAATATTAAAAGCAGAAATAGGAATTAATCCAAATAATGATGGAAAGGTTATAAGACTAGCATTTCCAGAACTAACAGAAGAAAGAAGAAAAGAATTAGTAAAAGACATAAAGAAAATGGGCGAAGAATCAAAAGTAAGTGTTCGTTCAATTAGAAGAGAAGCAATGGATATAGCAAAAGCAGAACAAAAAGAGGGAACAATTACAGAAGACGAATTAAAATCAGCAGAAGATAAAATTCAAAAACTTACAGATAGTAAGGTTGCAGAAGTTGATAAAGTAATTGAAAGTAAAGAAAAAGAAATAATGAGTGTATAAAAAAAGAGCAAAATAGGAACTAGAAAACGTCCTATTTTGCTTTAATTTATGCTTTGCATGTGTAAATGTCGAATTTTGTCGAACAAGGTCGATAACAGGCGAACGATTTTCCTTGCAATTCTTAGGAATTTATTGTATTATAAAAAGGTAAGCCATTTTACATAAATTGCTAAGAAAGGGGAAAATGTACTATGAAGAACTTAAGAAACTACTATGGAGCTACATTATTAGATGATGAAAATACTAATAATAAGATCATATTAGAATACTATAAAAATACAAAATATACCTTAAGCAAAGCAAAACTAAAGACTATTTATGGAATAACAATTATCAAAAAGAAATATGAAGATGGAGAAGTAAAACTAGAGAAAAATTGTATTAAAAATATATCATCAAATGAAAATAAAATTAGAAGAATAATAGAATTGTTAAAAACATACAAAGTAACACCAATAGGATTAAATGATGTTTTAACTGATTTATTAAAAACACGAGAATTTCAAAGAAATTAAAAAAATAACATTTGCTAAATTTTAATTAGCAGATGTGTTTTTTATATGAAAATAAAATTTTATATTGAATTTGCATAAGAAACAGGAATTCTTATACAAAATGCTAAAAAATTACTTTACTTTTTACATAACTTATTGTAAAATAATTACATATTTATAAGAAAAGGAGCAGGGATGTATTGATGACCAATAATTGGTTTAATTTAACTTCAAATGAAACACTTGAGATACTTAAAACAAATGAAAAAGAAGGTTTGCAGCAAGAGGAAGCAGAAAAGAGAAAATTAAAATATGGGCTAAATGAATTAGCCGCAAAAAAGAAGAAAAGTACGTTACGCAAGTTTTTAGAGCAATTTAAAGACTTTATGATAATTGTACTTATTATTTCTGCTATAATTTCAGGAATAATTGGATTTAAACAAGAAGGCTTTAAGGGAATGACTGATACTATTATTATTTTAATAGTAATTATAGTAAATGCAATAATTGGAGTTTTACAGGAAAATAAAGCAGAAAAATCATTAGAGGCTTTGCAAAAATTAAGTAGCCATGTTGCTAAAGTTATAAGAAATGGAAAATTAGAAGTTATTCCATCAAGAGAGCTTGTGCCAGGTGATGTAGTAATTTTAGAAACAGGTGATTATGTACCAGCAGATTTAAGAATAATTGAAGCTATAAACTTAAAAGCACAAGAATCAGCATTAACAGGTGAATCTGTACCAGTTGAAAAGATGGCAGCAAAAATTGATGATGAAAAAACAGGTATTGGCGATAGAAAAAATATGCTATTTTCATCAAGTTTAATAACTTACGGAAGAGGAAAAGCTATTGTAGTTGAAACTGGAATGAATACAGAAGTGGGGAAAATCGCAAATATAATAAACTCAGCAGAAGAGGGAGAAACACCATTACAAGAAAAATTAAATAAACTAGGAAAAACACTTGGAATAGTTGCTTTAGCCATATGTTTAGCAATTTTTGGAATAGGGTTATTATATGGAAAAAATGTAGTAGAAATGTTCCTAACAGCAGTAAGTTTAGCTGTAGCAGCAATACCAGAAGGATTACCTGCTGTATCAACAATAGTTCTAGCAATAGGAGTGCAAAGAATGGTAAAGAAAAATGCCATTGTAAAAAAACTTCCTGCTGTTGAAACTCTCGGAAGTGCAACAGTAATATGTTCTGATAAAACAGGAACTTTAACACAAAATAAAATGACAGTAGAAAAGATATACTACGATGATAAAGTACATGATGTAAAAAAATTCAAAAGAGATTTAGGCGATAATGATTTAAATAGATTAATATATGCAAGTATGTTATGTAATGATACAAAAATAACACAAAACGATAAGCTTACAGGAGATCCAACTGAAACAGCTCTTGTAGACTTAGGATTTAAGCTAGATTATGAAGGAAAACTGTATGGTCAATATCCAAGAATAAAAGAAATTCCATTTGACTCAGACAGAAAATTAATGACAACAGTACACTTAGATAACGATAGATATATAGTATATACAAAAGGTGGAGTTGATGAGCTTCTTGCAAGATGTACAAGATATTTATTAAATGGAGAAGTAAGGGAAGATTTATCTTTCTTTAAAGAGAAAATTAAAAATGTAAATAACGAAATGGCAAGTTCAGCTTTAAGAGTTTTGGCTATGGCATATAAAGTATTAGACCATGAACCAACAAATGAAGAAATGATGTTTATGGAAAATGATTTAATTTACATTGGTATGGTTGGAATGATAGATCCACCAAGACTAGAAGTAAAAGATGCAGTTGCAACATGTAAAAAAGCTGGAATAAAAACAGTGATGATTACTGGAGACCACAAAGTTACTGCTATTGCAATAGCAAAAACTTTAGGAATATTAAAAAATGAAAATGAAGCAATAACAGGTGCAGAATTAGAGGAGATGAGTCAAGAAGAATTAGAAAAAAATGTGCGTAAATATTCAGTTTATGCAAGAGTTTCTCCAGAGCATAAAGTAAGAATTGTAAAAGCATGGCAAGCAAATGGCGAAATAGTTGCAATGACAGGTGATGGAGTAAATGATGCACCATCTCTTAAGATTGCAGATATTGGCTGTGCTATGGGTGTAGTTGGAACAGATGTTGCAAAAGAAGCAGCAGATGTAATTTTAACAGATGATAATTTTGCAACAGTAGTATCAGCAGTAGGAGAAGGAAGACGTATTTATGATAATATATTAAAAGCAATACAATTTCTATTATCAAGCAACATTGGTGAAATAGTAACCTTATTTGTTGCAATACTAATAACACCATGGTTATCAAAAGTATTTGGAATAGATATAAACTTAATACAAACATTACTTCCAATCCATTTATTATGGATAAACCTAGTAACAGACTCACTTCCAGCACTAGCACTTGCGGTTGATCCAGCAGAAGCAGATGTAATGGAAAGAAAACCATTAAAGCATAAAGGTGGAGTATTTACAAAAGGTATGACATGGAGAGTTATTTATCAAGGAATAATGATAGGACTTATAACACTTGCAGCATTTATATTAGGATTAAGCACACCAGGTAAAACACCAGAGGAAAAGGTACTAATTGGTCAAACAATGGCATTCTATGTATTATCACTATCAGAGCTAGTGCATATTTTCAACATAAGAAATAACCATAAATCAATATTCAAAACAAACCCATTTAACAATGGAAAGTTAATATTAGCAGGGATTATATCAGCAACTTTGATGTTTGTAATACTATTTACATCACACTTAAGAGAAATTTTCAGTATAACACTTTTACCAAAAGATCACATATTTGAAATTATATTATTAGTATTCTCACCACTACTAATTGTAGAACTATTTAAACTATTAAAAATAAATGGGAAAGACTAAAACAAAATTCCTCCCAGAATTTGGGAGGAGTTTTTGCATTATTTTACTTGACTATGCGTAAAAATTAATGTATTATATATAAAGGAAAAAAGAAAGATTAGGTGAAATAATATATGTTATGTTCAGTATGTCATAAAAATATGGCAGTAATTTTTACAAAAAAAATAGATGGAAATAAAAGTGAAACAGAAGGTCTATGCTATGAATGTGCTAAAAAGAAAGGCATAAATCCATTAGATCTTTTAGTTAAGCAATCAGGTTTAACAGAAGAACAGTTAGAGGATATGTCTAATCAGTTTGAAACAATGCTAGGGGAAATTACAGATGGAATGAACTCAGATGAATTAGCAAATGCTGATGTGGAAAATGCAGGAAACTTAGGCTCAATTTTCTCAAATATGCTTGGAGCAAAAAGTGAAGAAGCTGAAGGCAAAAGCGAGCAAAAAGGAAATACAAAAGTAAAAACTAAAACTAAAGATAAAAAGAAAAGCTTTTTAGATGTTTATGGTACAAATTTAACTGCAAAAGCAAGAAGGAATGAGCTAGATGAAGTTGTTGGAAGAAATAGCGAGATAGAAAGAGTAATACAAATTTTAAATAGACGTATGAAAAATAATCCATGCTTAATAGGTGAACCAGGTGTTGGTAAAACAGCAATTGCAAATGGATTAGCTATTAAAATTGCAAGACAACAAGTTCCAGCAAAGCTTTTGAATAAAGAAGTGTATTTATTAGATATGACAGCCGTTATTGCAGGCACTCAGTTTAGAGGCCAATTTGAAGGCAGAATGAAGGCAATTATTGATGAATGTAAACAATCAAAGAATATCATATTAGTTATTGATGAAATTCATAATATAATTGGAGCAGGAGACGGAGAACACTCAATGAATGCAGCAAACATCTTAAAACCATCGCTTGCAAATGGTGAAGTTCAGTTAATAGGAACAACAACTCTAAAAGAATATAGAAAATATATTGAAAAAGATACAGCCTTGGAAAGACGTTTGCAACCAGTTTTAGTTGAAGAACCAACAGTTGGAGCAACAATAGAGATTTTAAAAGAAATTAAAAAATATTATGAAGATTTCCATAAGGTTTCAATATCAAATGATGTTATAGAACAAACTGTTAAAATGTCTGAAAAATATATACATGATAGATTTTTACCAGATAAAGCAATAGATATATTAGATGAAGCTTGTGCAAAAATTAATCTTAATAATAAAGAATTGTATGAACTTGAGGTATTAAAAAATAAGCTAGCTAAAATTGAAGAAGAAAAAGAAGAAGCTGTTCAATCAGATTCTATTGAAGATTACCAAAAAGCCGCAGACCTAAAAACTGAGGAATGTAATATACAAGATAGAATAAAAGAGCTAAATTCAAAAATGGTAATTCAAAAGCTTACAGTTCAAGATGTTGCGGAAGTTATAGAGCATGCAACAAAAATACCAGTAAAGAAAATAACAGAAGCAGAAACACAAAAACTTTTAAATTTGGAAAAAAATTTGCATAATAGAATAATTGGTCAAGAAGAAGCAGTAAAAGCAGTAGCAAAGGCTATTAGAAGAAATAGAGCAGGACTTCAAAGCTCAAAAAGACCTCCATCATTTATCTTTGTTGGACCAACAGGAGTTGGAAAAACTGAACTTGCTAAAACACTTGCTTATGAAATGTTTGGTTCAGAAGATGCAATAATTAGAATTGATATGTCAGAATATATGGAGAGTCATTCAACAGCTAAATTAATTGGTTCACCTCCAGGATATGTTGGCTATGATGATGCAGGTCAACTTACAGAAAAGGTTAAGAGAAAACCATATTCAATTATTTTATTAGATGAAATAGAAAAAGCACATCAAGATGTATTCAACTTATTATTACAAATATTAGATGATGGCAAACTTACAGATTCTCAAGGAAACACAGTAAGCTTCGAAAATACAATAATTATAATGACTTCAAATGCTGGTTCTAATTTGAATACAAATTCAATAGGATTTGGTAAAAGCTCTATTGATAAGGATAAGGTTGAGACAGCATTAAAGCAAATATTTAGACCTGAGTTTTTAAACAGAGTAGATGAAATAATTAGTTTTGATAGTTTAACTAAAGAACAATTATTACAAATAGTAGATTTACTACTTGCTCATACACAAGAAGCATTAGATAATAAGAATATTAAATTAGATGTAACAGAAGAAGCAAAGAAATACATATTAGAAAAAGGAACAGACTTAAAATATGGAGCAAGACCATTAAGAAGAGCAATTCAACGATACATAGAAGATGAAATATCAGAAATGATATTAAAAGGAGAGTTAAAACAATATCAAACAGTTAGAGTAGAATTAGAGGGAGAAAACTTAAAATTCATTGCTCAATAAGGAGGTAAAATGTTAAAACACGTACCTAATGCATTAACAGTATTAAGATTCTTATTAATACCAGTAATTATAGTTTCAGCTGTAAAGGGAGATTATATATTAGCTATTATATTTCTAACGTTATCAGGGCTTACAGATATTTTAGATGGTGCAATAGCTAGAAAATATAATTTAATTTCCGATTTTGGAAAATTGATGGATCCATTAGCAGATAAAGCAACACAGATAAGCTTATTAACTACACTTTTTATTAAAGGTGCTATATCAATTTGGATATTAGTAGTTGTTGTATTAAAGGAATTCTGTATGGTATCAGGAGCATCATTTTTGTATGGAAAAGAACTTGTAGTATCAAGTAAATGGTATGGAAAGCTAGCAACAGTGCTGTTTTACGTGGCAATGGTAATATCATTACTATTACAACAGTTTGGAAATATACAAAATAATATAATTAAAGTGATAGGAATAGCAGATACAGTAATCTATTTCTTTGCTGTAATAACTACAATCGCATCCCTTATATTATACATGAAGGCATTTTACATCCAAGGTTATCTTAAAAAGAATAAGAAAGAATAAAAAATAAAAGATTTGCTTGATTTTAAAGCAAATCTTTTATTACTTCTCCAGCAATAATTAATCCTGCAACAGATGGTACAAATGATATACTTCCAGGAATAGCTTTTCCGTTTTCTCCAATAATACCACTTTTTAAAGGCTCTTCTTTTGAGTACAGAATTTTTAAATGTTTTACTCCTCGATTCTTTAATTCTTTCCTCATAACCTTTGCAAGAGGACAAACCTGAGTTTTATAAATATCAGTTATTTCAAATAAACATGGATTTAATTTGTTACCTGTTCCCATTGAAGAAATGATAGGAATACCAAGCTTTTTGGCCTGCATAACAAGTTCTATTTTAGCTGTTACGGTATCAATAGCATCTATTATGTATGTTATAGAATTATTAAGAATGTTAGTGTTTCCTGGCATAAAAAACTCTTCATAAGTTTCAACTTTAGCTTCTGGATTAATTGATAAAATTCGTTCTTTAGAAACTTGAACTTTAGGTTTGCCTATTGTATCATGAGTTGCAATAAGTTGCCTATTTAAATTAGAAATACTTACAACATCTTTATCAACTAAAACAAAGTTACTAATACCAGCACGTGATAAAGCTTCTACAACATAAGAACCAACACCACCAATGCCAAAAATAGCAACTTTTGCTTTTCCTAATTTTTCTAAACCATCTTTTCCAATTAAAATTTTAGTTCTACAAAAAGCACTTTCTTCCATAAAATTAACCTAACCTTTTTTGCAATTCATTATATGCTTGTCTTACTGCAATAGCAAGCTGTGCACTGCAAGATGTAGGCTTTGAACCACATTTTATGTCTTTAAAAAGTCCTTCAATTTCCTCAACGGTTTTTCCATCAACAACTCTTGAAATTGCAGCTAAATTACCTGGGCAACCTCCATAAAATGTTACATTGGTAATTACATTACCATTTATATCAAATTCAATTCTTCTGGTACAAGTACCAGTTGTATCAAAACTATATCTCATAAAAACCTCCATTAATTAGAATAAACATATTACATATAGATTATACAATCAAATAGCAAAAAAATCAAGAAAAACTTCAACTTGCATATTTCACCAAAATGTAATATAGTATTAACTAGAAAGGAGCAATTTATGAAAATAGGTATAGATATAGGCGGAAGCCATTTAGGAATAGGACTTATAAATTCAAACGGAAAAATAATAGCAAAGGAAGAAAAAGACATACATAATAATGCAAAAAATAAAAATTATGGTGAGCAACTTGTTGAAGCAATTATAGAATTAATTACAAAAATTTTAGAAAAAAAGAAAATTAAAATTCAGGAAATAAGCTTAATAGGGATAGCAGTACCAGGAACAGTTTCAAATACACATATTATAAAAGCAGATAACTTACATATCCAAAATTTTAATATAGTCTCAGAAATAAATAAATACTTCAATATTCCAATTTACTTAAGAAATGATGCAAAGTGTGCGGCAATAGCTGAGAAGGAATATGGAGGACTAAAAAAATATGATGATGCTTTATTCCTTACAATAGGAACTGGAATAGGCGGAGCAGTGTTCTTAGGAGGAAAATTATTAAGACCTAAAAAATATGAAGGATTTGAAATTGGTCATATTGTAATAGAAAAAAATGGAATACAATGCAACTGTGGAAGACAAGGATGCTTTGAAAAATATGCATCTATGAAAGCTCTAAAAGATACAGTTCAAAAGGAATTTAATAGAGAAAACTTAACAGGTAGAGAATTAAAAGAAATATTAATAGATGAAAACAATAAACCAAAAACAGATGTAATAATCAATGAATATATTGAAAACTTAAGCTTAGGATTAGCAAATTTAATAAATATATTCGAACCTGAAACTATATCAATAGGAGGAAGTTTTGTACATTATAAAGATTTAATGTTAGATAAACTAATAAAGAAGTTAAATGAAAAAAATATGTTATTTAATAATAATGGAGCTCCTAAAATAGTTATGGCAAAACTAAAGAATGATGCAGGAATAATTGGTAGCGTTATAGAATATAAAGATTAAGACTTGGTAATAATTACTACAAGGAGGAATTAAATGACATATAAATTTACAAAAAAAGCCGAAAAGACTATACAGATTGCAGAAAATATTGCAATAGAATTAGGACATAATTATGTTGGAACAGAACATATTTTGTATGGGTTAGCAAAAGAAAATACAGGTATTGCAAATAAAGTGCTAGAGAATCAAAGCATTGCCGCAGATGCAATTTTAGAGAAAATAGAGGAATTTGTAGGAGTAGGAGAAACCAAAAATACAGGAACAATGGGCTTAACTCCAAGAGCAAAAAGAGTAATTGAAAATGCATTTAGGGAAGCTAAAAGACTAAATTCAGAGTATATAGGAACAGAACATTTACTTATAGGAATAATGAGAGAAGCTGATAGTGTTGCAGTAAGAATCATGCTTGAACTAAACTTAGATTCACAGAAGTTATATAATCAAATAATAAAAGTTATAAATGAATATGATACAGTAGATTCAAACAATGGAGATAAGGAAAAACAAAATAAAAGTAGTTATAACAATACTCCAACATTAAATCAATTTGGAAATGACTTGAGCAAATTGGCTTTAGAAGGAAAATTAGATCCAGTTGTAGGCAGAACAAACGAAATTGAAAGAATAATACAAATTCTATCAAGAAGACAGAAGAATAATCCATGCTTAATTGGAGAACCAGGTGTTGGAAAAACAGCAGTAATTGAAGGCTTGGCAGAAAAGATAGTTGCTGGAGATGTTCCAGAAAACTTAAAAGAAAAAAGAGTAGTATCATTAGATATTTCAGGAATGGTTGCAGGAGCAAAGTATAGAGGAGATTTCGAGGAGAGAATAAAAAAAGCTTTAAAAGAGGTAAAAAAAGCAGGAGATGTTATAATCTTTATTGATGAAATTCATACAATCGTTGGTGCTGGAGCAGCAGAAGGAGCAATAGATGCGGCAAATATTTTAAAACCACTTCTAGCAAGAGGAGAAATTCAAGTAATAGGTGCAACAACTCTAAATGAATATAGAAAATATATTGAAAAAGATAGTGCACTTGAAAGAAGATTTCAACCAATAACAGTAAATGAGCCGAATGAAAATGATACAATTAATATTTTAAAAGGCTTAAGAGATAAATATGAGGCACATCATGATGTAAAAATAACAGATGAGGCAATAATTGCAGCAACAAAGATGTCTACGCGATATATAACAGATAGATTTTTACCAGACAAGGCAATAGATTTAATTGATGAAGCGGCATCCAGAGCAAAACTAAAAACATATACTGAGCCAAAAACATTAAAAGCATTAGAAGAAAAAATACAAAAATTAACAATAGAAAAGGATGAGGCAATAGCAACACAAAATTTTGAAAAAGCAGCAGAATTAAGAGACCTAGAGCAAATTGCAAAAGAAAAATTTGAAGCAGAAAAACAAAAATGGAAAGATAAAAACTGTAAAAGTGTAAAACAAATTTCCACAGAAGAAATAGCAGAAGTAATAAGTAACTGGACGGGAATACCAACAAAGAAAATTACTCAAGACGAAAATGAAAAACTAAAAAATCTAGAGCAAATTTTACACCAAAGGGTTATTGGGCAAAATGAAGCTGTAAGTGCGGTAGCAAAAGCAATAAAAAGAAATAGAGTTGGGTTGCAAGATCCAAATAGACCAATAGGTTCATTTCTTTTTCTAGGACCAACTGGAGTTGGAAAAACTGAATTGTCAAAGGCATTAGCCGAGTGCTTATTTGGTGATGAGAACTCAATGATAAGAATAGATATGTCAGAATATATGGAGGCACATTCAACCTCAAAAATGATAGGTTCGCCTCCAGGATATGTGGGCTTTGATGAAGTAGGAGGATTAGCTGAAAAAGTTAGAAGAAAACCATATTCAGTAATACTGTTTGACGAAATAGAAAAGGCACATCCAGACGTTCTTAATATGCTCCTACAGATATTAGATGATGGAAGACTTACAGACTCACATGGAAGAGTTGTAAATTTTAAAAACACAGTAATAATTATGACATCAAATATAGGAGCAAAATTAATTACAGATAAAAAAACATTAGGATTTACAAGTATTGAAGATAACCAAGAAGCAAAAGAATATGAAGCAACCAAGAAAAGTGTGTTAGGTGAATTAAAAAAAGAATTTAAGCCAGAATTTATTAACCGTATTGATGAAATAATAGTATTCCATAAGCTAGTACCAGAGGAAATAGAGCAAATAACCGAATTAATGCTAAAACAGATACAAACAAGACTACAAGAGCAAAACATTAAAATAATAATTGATGATAAGGCAAAGAAAATCATTGCTCAAAAAGGAACAGATAATAATTACGGAGCAAGACCATTAAGAAGAGCAATACAAACCATGATTGAGGATAAAATTGCAGAAGAAATAATAGAAGGAAGAATAAAAAAAGGTGAGAAAGCAACAATAACTGAAAATGAAGGAAACTTAATTGTGGAAAAATATGTGTAAAATGTGGATGAAAATCCACATTTTTACAAAAAATGGAAGGGAAAAATAATGAAAAACAGACAAACAAAGCTACTTGTTAATATACAAGCTATGATTAATAATTATAATACAATAAATAGATTACAACCAGGTAAAAAAATATTACCAGTTTTAAAAGCAGGAGGATATGGAATAGGGCTAGAAGCAATAAATAAATTAATTAAAAAACTAAACTTAGACATTGTTGCTACAGCTATTGTTGACGAAGGCATTACATTAAGAGAAAAGCTACAATACAGTAACGATATTGTAGTTATAAACCAACCAGCTGTTGAGGAAATCGAAAACATTGTAGAGTATAACATAACAACAAGCTGTTGCTACATAGAATTTTTGAAAAAACTAGATGAAAAAGCTAAACAAAGAAATAAAAAAGCAAAAGTTCATATAGAGATAGAAACAGGAATGGGAAGAACAGGCATACAGCAAAAGGATTTGGAGAGCTTTGTTAATCAAGCAATAAAACTTAAAAATATTGAAATAGAGGGAATATTTACCCATTTCGCAACAAGTGATACCGACTTAGAATTTACTAAAAAGCAAATTAAAATATTTGAAGAGGCAGTAAAATATATTCAATCAAAAATAAATACAATAAAATATATACATTGTGGAAATAGTGCAGCAATTATTCAAATAAAAGACTTGCCAGGAAACATGATAAGACCTGGAATAATGCTATATGGTTATTTACCAGATGAAAGCCTAAAAAACATGGTACAACTAGAACCAAGCTGTATGCTATCAAGCAGAATTTCATTTATAAAAGAAGTACCTGAGAACACAAGTATCAGTTATGGGAGAACATTTATAACAAATAAAAAATCAATTATTGCAAATATCCCTATAGGATATGCAGATGGAATAAGAAGAAGCCTAAGCAACAAAGGACATGTAGTAATAAAAAATCAAAAAGCACCAATAGTTGGAAAAGTATGCATGGATAGCTTTATGATAGATGTAACAAATATTAAAAATGTAAAAATTGGTGATGAAGTATTCATTTGGGATAATAAAATAATAACACTTGAAGAAATAGCAAAACAATGCGACACAATAAATTATGAAATACTATCAACAATATCAAACAGAGTAGTAAGAAAATGCTAGAATAACTAAATTTGGAGCGAATCACATACAAGTTACGAACTAAGTTCTCTTTCTAAAAACATTATATACAAAATTTTCACGAATTTCAATGAAAGTATATAAAGTTTTCAAATTAAATGATATAATTTGTTTAAAATTACAAATAATTTATTTTAAGGGTGTGATTACATATGTTAGATATAAATTTTAATCAAATCATTGAAATGATTGAAAAGCGAAAAAATAATGCTTACAGAAAAGTAAATGAAGAAATGATTTTATTGTATTTAGAAGTTGGTAAATTCCTATATGAACTAAAAGAAAATAGTAATTATGGTGATAAAATAACAACAAAAGCCTCAGATTTTATGAAAAATAATTATCCTAACATAAAGGGATTTACTAAAAGAAATATAGAACGTATGATTCAATTTTATAGTACTTATAAAGATGATGAGATTGCGACACCACTGGTGACGCAATTGTCCTGGACAAACAATTTACTTATATTAAGTGGAGCTAAAAGCAAAGAAGAAAGGTATTTTTATTTAAAATTATCTATTAAAAATAATTATTCAAAAAGAGAATTAGATAGACAAATATCATCAGCATATTATGAAAGATATATGCTTTCAGATGGAAACCAATTACCAACAGTAAATAAAACTGTAGATGAGGATGATTATCCAAATACTAGAATTTTAGATACTTATAGTTTAGAGTTCTTGGATTTACCAAATGAATTTTCAGAAAAGGATTTAAAAAATGCAATTATAAACAACTTAAAAGACTTTATATTAGAAGTTGGTAAAGATTTTACTTTTATAGGAGACGAATACAGAGTTCAAGTTGGAAATCATGACTTCTTTATTGACTTATTATTCTATAACAGAGAATTATCTTGTTTGGTAGCATTTGAATTAAAATTAGGAGAATTTAAAGCAGAATATTTAGGAAAAATGAATTTATATTTAGAAGCACTAGATAGAGATGTGAAAAAAGAACAAGAAAATCCAAGTGTTGGAGTTGTATTATGTAGTTCTAAAGATGAAGATGTTGTTGAATATTCAATTAGTAAAAATATGTCTCAAGCTATGATTTCTGAATATAAGTTAAAATTAATTGATAAAAAATTATTAGAAACAAAACTTAAAGAAATGAAAAATTTGATAGACAATAACGATAAATAGTAATTTATAATTGAAATTATTTGCAAATTAATAATCTTATTTCCATTAAAGGGTATGGAAATTCCCATAGTAGAATTTGTGTGGGAGTACAAATTCAGTGCTGGCTAGCTAGCTAGACATAGATTTTATTCCCATATTCAAAAAACAAAAAAAGAGGATTAAATTATTTTGATAAATTTTTCCTCTTTTTTGAAGATTATTTATATAAAAACATATTCATTTAAGACAATTTCTTCTGCTGTGTTTTTATAGTTGTTCATTAATTTTGTCCATTCCAATGGATTTAATTCTTTGCTTTGTTCAGATAGTCTTTTATCATTCTAAGTTGTGAATCAATAGAATAACCATTATCTCTTTGGTCGTCAGTAGATACTCTTACATAAACACCACATCTCATAGTTTGCCTCCTTTCATTAAATTTCGAGAAATATTAAAATACTTCTCATATGTTTCCTCACAAATAAGCAAAATGTATAGTCTTTTAGGATGTCGGTTAAATCTTTATTAGGTTTTAGATTTTCAATTACTTTAAATTCAAGCATGAAAAAAGTCCTCCTTTCTGTGATAAGAGAACTTTTAAGTCCGTAAGTTGATTTCAAATGGAGCGGGTAGTCGGAAATGATTACCCGCATAATTACTTAAAAGTGCTGATATGTCTATCTTGTAGAATTTATAATTTATTGTTGAATTATTTTTTAATGCAATTTTAATGCAGTTTATGCACTTATTTTCATTTTCAATTTTTGTTTTCCATAGTAAGTACGGCAATTTTTTAATTGTCTATTTCTATATCTAGCAAGTATATGTCCATATGTCTCCTTTATTTGGCGGTCATCTACATGTCCAAGGATAGCAGCTATAACAAGTAAGTCCATTCCTGCTTCAATCATCCTTGTAACTGCAGTATGTCTACACATGTGAGTATGACATCCTTTTGAAAGTTCTAGTTTTACTCCTGCTTCCCTACAGATTCGTTTAAATATATTATTTAAGCAGCGGTGGTCTATATAACTACCATCTAATTGACAGAATAAAAGATTTTCCGTATTATTAGGATTGCTTTTAGCATTTTTTATTTGGTCCTTTACGATAGAAAGCATTAGCTCTTCATCAAATATGTCAAAAGGCACAAACCTTTCATCTAACAAGCCTTGTTCAATTTTTTTATGACCTGTTTTAGTTGTCTCTCCCATAACAATTTTACCATCATCGCAAGAGAGTGTTCTATTTATAATGAATCCGTTGGCTCGTAAATCAATATGTTTAGTAATATCAATGGCACCAAGTTCTCCAATTCTTGCAGCAGATAGTAAAGCACATATAAATATATTTCTTAATGTTCTTTCATCATAATTACATCTAGCACTTTTTATCAATGGTTTAGTAAGCAAATATTGCATCAATTTTCGTTGCTCATCTATTTCAAATGCTTGTACAGGCTCTTTCTTTTGTTGAGAGATAGGGGTAAATGTTCGTAACATAGGATTATCTGGATAAGCTATTATCTTATCCATAACACATTGCATGAATCCTGCTTTTAGTTTTGCAACAATTTTATCTATTTCTCCTTGTGATAAGTGCCTTATGGAATTAAGAAAATTTTGTATTTCTTCATATGTTACTTTTTGAACGGGTTTCTTAAAATCTTCCCAATTTTCAATATAATTATAGTGGTATTTATCTTTATCTTTAGTATTCTTTTTGATTTTTCCTGCTTCAAATTTTGTAATACCTATTTTTTTTACTACTTCAATAATAGTGATACCATTCTTTTTTACATATGATTTAGTTTGTATTTGAGCTTCAATTTCTTTTTTCTTTTCTACAGATTCGGTTCTAGTATTTGCATTGGAAACTGTAGTTCTTGAACCATCATCAAGAGTGATTTGTGCGGGGTATCTATTATAACAGTAAAATCTATCACAAACTCCTTTTTTTAGACATGCTGTACACTCAATACATTTTTGACATTTATTTGTTCCAGTTCTATTATTACAAATAGACCAATTATCACAATTTTTACATGTATCACATACAAAATTTAATCGTTTTTGTTTTCTATCAATTTTCTGTATGGTATTATAAATACTTCCTTCTTTATTACCATTTCTTCCAAGTTTCTTTGACATAAAAAACCTCCATTATTCAATTATTTTTTCTTCAAAAACACTTGAAAATGAAGCTATTTATATGTATAATATAAATTGCAATTCGCTTTCGAGTGTAATTGTACCTTGTAGGAATGTGTTGAGCGGCAAAATTCTTCACATTCCTTTTTTTATATCTTCTTTAATTATTTTCATATCCAATAAAACCAATTACAATTCCTAATATTGTTACTTTTGATTTTTCGCATACTTTTGTCTTATATTTAGTATTATTAGATAATGGTTCTAATAACAATAAATTATCTTGTATAGTAATTTTTCTGACAATAGTGGTATTATCTATAACAAGAAGAGCAATAGTATCATTTTTTATGTTTGAACTTTTTTGCATTAAGATATAATCGCCTTCTTGATATTTTTTATCCATACTGTCATCTGATATTTTTAAATAAAAATATTCATCAGGATTTTTCATGTTATACATATGAGGATTTACTGGAATGTAACCTTCTATATATTTTTGAGAATCATTTAAGGATGATTTAACTATATTATATAAAGGAATAGCAAATAGATTTTCAATATTGTTTTTGTTCATATAATTTAGTAGTTTTTCCTTTTTTTCATCTAAAGACATTAAATTAGATTTTTCTTTTGCTATTTTCATATTTTCATTAGATAAAGTGTTATTTATATAACCACATGCATTCATCATCTTTGAATAATATTCATCTTTATGTAATATAGAAGTATTAGATAATTTTTCTAAAATATTGGGAGTAGGGGCATTGAGAGTTCGTTTATTTATAATTTTAGATAAATATCCAGCATTTACTCCTGCAGCTTTTGCAAACTCATTAAGAGAATTATAATTCTTTTTTAATTCTATTATAATACCTATTAAAACATCTTGATTATACATATCTAAAACCTCCATGCATATAGTATAAAACAATTATTGAAAAAAAACAATACTTTTTTTATAAAAAGTATTGACAATATGAAATAAATAGTATATATTTCCTATAGGAAACAGAAAGGAGGAAAATTTATGGAAGTAAATATTCAAAAACTAAAGGATACAATACTTGAAATAAAGAGAAGAGAGAAATTATCAAACGATGAAATTGCCAAAATTATGAAAATAAACTATTCTTATTTGTTTAAAATTCTAAAAAAGAGAGTAAAGCCAGGCAAGAAAATGTTTGATGCTGTTACAAATTTATGTAAAAAGTATAACTTGAATCCTAATGAGTATCTTTTTTTAAAGTAATCGTTTCCTGTAGGAAACAGAAGGAGGGGAAAATGGAAAATAGCAAGAAGGATATTATACTTTGCACTAAAGAAGAATTAAAAAATATATATGCCGAGGATAAGGTTATTAAAAAAGATAATTTAAAAAATAAGAAAGCTGCCGCTCAACACAAAAAATACGAGGAGGGAGAAAATTGAAGAAGAAAATCGAACCTTCCTTGACCTGGGAAGAAGCACCAGATACTATCGGACCAGAAGAACTTGCAAAACTTTTAGGGGTAGGAGAACCGAGTGCAAGAAATAAGTTTGATGAAAAGGGTTTCCCAAGAATACCAGGACTAGGCAATTTAAGAAAAGCAGATAAACAAGCTGCAAGATTATATTTACAAGGTATAAACATAAAAACAAATCAAAAGGAAGCAATAACAGGATTGTTACTATTTGAGTTAAAAAAGCTCAATACAAATTTAGAAGAAAAAAAGAAAGAGGTACAAGAAAATGCGAATTGTTAATAAAAAAAGATTTATTTCATCAGTTGGAATGTTGATATTATTTATAACTTTAATAATTATGATGATATTTAGTTTTATAAAGATTCCAAAATATGAAGAAACATATCAAAAAATAATTATATGTGAAGATGATACTTTATGGAATATTGCAGATAAATATAAAAAACCAGGACAAGATGTCAGAGAATACATATACGAAATTAAAAAATTAAATAATATGGAATCTGCAACAATATATGAAGGACAAGAACTAACAATCATTATATATGAGGAGGTAAAGTAAAATGCCTACAGAAAACAAAAAAATGAATAAAAGGAAAGAGCTAATCAATCCCAAGACTAATGAAACCGATTAACTCTTAACAGAAATATTTTTGCAAACACTTCTATTGCTAATTATACCACAATGGCAACAGAAGTCAAGCGGAGAGGAGAAAAAAATTGTGTGAGTTACAACCTATCAATTACATTAAACAGCTCAATGAGTTTTATTCTACTTTAGATTATAAGCCTTTATCTACTAATGCTATATCTTTATATGGATTTTTATTGCATATAGCAAATAAGACAGGTTGGCTTAAAGAATTTAGGGTAGCCAATACTACGATTATGAGTAAATGTAAATTGAATACATCTGCATTGCAAAGAGCAAGAGTAGAATTGATAAACAATGGATATATCAAATACAAAAAAGGCAGTAACCAAAACGAAATGCCTAGATACAGCTTGATTGTGTTGTATTTTGAACAAGCAAATGCACAAGCGGACAACCAAGCAAATAAACAAGCAGACAAACAAGCGGAAGATATACCGAACACTATACCAAACACACAACCAGGCGAATACAATAATAAACAAAACAATACACTACAAAACAAATTTAATAAACTAAACCAAACTAAACTAAACTTGTTTTTTAATTTTATTTCTAACAAAGAAGCGGAATTTGAAGGCATCGCAGAAAGTCAAAAACAAGGAATTATAGTAAATCTTAAAAGGCTAGAAATATATATAGATTCAAGCACTGATTTAGATTTACTACCAAAAGAATTTGTTGAGGATGCCAAATTGCAATATTGGGTAGTTAAAGAATTGTATTTTAGCGAATACAAAGTGTTTTTAGATGAATTATCAAGAAAAGACTTTTTATTTAGATACCTAAAAACAAAAAAATACATGGAAATAGAAAAAGGCAATTATGATAAAGAGGAATTTGTAAGCTATTTCATTACATGTTTACATGATGAGATGAAAGGAGAATAAAGCCTATGGGAATAAAAGAGAAAATATCAAGTTGGAGTAGTAGAGATAACATCCCTAAATATGTGAAATATAAAGAAAAACCAGATGGAAGCCACCTGGTTAGATACAAAGATGAAAAGGAATACGAGTATTACAAATGTGATTATTGTGGACAAGAAATAGTAATAAAAAAGAAACTCGAGGAACAAGATGGAGGGATTGCAATATTACCAAACTCAATAACAAACAGAGGAGCTGTAAAAGTAGTAATGCACAATAAATGCTTAAATCCTTTTCTAAAAGATATTAAAGAGGAGGGATAAACTAGTGAAAGAAAAAATCATAGAAAAAATAAAAAAAGCATTAGCCCTTGCCAATAACAATAAAAATCCCAATGAGGCACAAGCTGCAATGTTAATGGCTCAAAAAATGATGGCTAAATACCATATAGAAATGCAAGAAATAGAAGAATCGGAAGAGTCAGAGATACAAGAAAATGAATTAGATATAAAAAAAGGAAGTTGGCGAAAATCACTAATGAAATTGATATGTAACAACTATAGATGTGATTGCTTCTTGAGAGGAAATACAGGCAAGAGAATAATAATTGTAGGAGCTAAAGAAGATATAGAAATAGCAAAAACAATATATGAATTTGCGGAAAATCAGTTAATAGATGGATTCAATAAGTATTTTAAAAATAATTATGAAGAATACACAGCAATACAAATAAAAAATGCTGTAAGAAAAGACTATGCAGATGGATTTATAAGAGGATTAAGAGAAAAGTTTGCAAGACAAAAAGCGGAAGAAACAAGAAAAAATGAACAATATGCTTTGATAGTAACTAATAAAAAAGTAGAGGAATACATGGAAAATCTAAATATTAAAGGGCATTACAAATCAAGAGAAAAAGATTCTTTTATGTTTGCAGACCCGTATGCTTTTATAAATGGAAGAGACAAAGGATTAAATATGCAAGATTTACATTCTTGTATTGAGGAGGGAAACTAAAATGGAAGAAAAAATAATATATGAATTAGAAATTCAAGAATCAATAACAGGTAAGCAAAGACCTAGAATGAATACATATACAGGAAAAGCCTATACTCCTACAAAAACAAAAAATTATGAATATTTAGTAAGACAATTATTTGTATATAAGTATCCACAATTTGTTCCAATAGAGGGGAAAGTGAGAATGACAATTACTGCTTATTTTGAATTACCAAATAAAAGAAGTAAACTACAAGAAGCGGAAATGTTGGCAGATATTATAAGCCCAACTAAAAAGCCAGATTGGGATAATATTGGAAAAATAATTAGTGATGCATTAAATAAATTTGCTTTTAAAGATGATGCACAAATTACAGATGCAAGAATTATAAAGAAGTATGCTAGAACTCCAAAAGTTATAGTAAAAATTGAAGAGTATTAGGAGGGAGGAAATAGTGAAAATAGTAAATTGGTTAATTATTAACAAAAATGGAATTAAAGCAGTTAGAAAAACAAAACCAGATTTAGCATTTAATGAGATTGCATGTAGGCTGCAGCTAGATATACCAAAAGAGTTGTTTGAGCGACCACAAATAGAAGCTAATTTGAAAATAGAGAATATTCCAAATACTGCTTATAATCCAGATATAATAATAAATACAAAAGAACTAATAGAACAACAAACAGGAGCTAAAATAGAATTTAAAGTATTAAATGCAGAAGGAGGAGAAAATCATGATAATTATAAGTCAAGATAAGGAAACCATAATAAATTTTGAAAGTATAACAAGAATAAGTATTATACCACCAGTAGAACAAGAGTATAAATACTCAATAGCAATTAACGGTTGTTTGGATTTAGGTTATTACAAAACCAAAGAAAGAGCAAAAGAGATTTTACAGGAAATAGAGAAAACATATTCTAGTTATTTGAGTTTAAGTGGCGGTCCTGCAATAATGAAAGGTCAAATGGATATACAACCTAATATATTTAATATACCAAAAGTCTATAAAATGCCAGAGGAGTACAAAAGACCAAAAGAAATAAAGCTACGAGCTAAAAAATATTTTTATAAAAAATATGGAATATTACCAGAAATAATATTAGACAAAAATAATGTATTGATTGATGGATTCTGCAGTTATTATATTGCTCAAGTATGGAATATGACATATGTAAAAATTAGGAGGGTAAGATGCCAAAGATAAAAGAAAATACATGTTTACATTGTGGAAGTGATGAGGCAAAGTATTGTGAAGATTGTTATCAAAGATTACTAGCAGAAAATATGACTTTAAAATTTACTCTAAAAGGATTTTTAGAAAAACAAAAAGGAATTGAAATAGGAATAGATTTTGGAAGAGGAGATAGTAAACAAGTAGAAAACCACATTCCATATATAGATTAGAAAGGAGTAAATCATGATAGTAATTATAATTGTAGCTTTTATTTGTTTAATATGTGGATATACAATAGCAGCATTATTATTTATAGCAAAAGAAGCGGACAGAAAACAAGAAATAATTGTTGGATATGACAAATTAGAGAATAAAGATATGAGCTGCTTAATAATAGCCAAAAGAATAGATGAACACATTGTAGTGCAAGAAGTATTTTGCGGAAAAGATGCAGATGTAGCAAATAGAGCTGTGAAAATGTTTAGAGGTAATTATATTTATAAGAAAGAGAGAGGTTAAAATTATGAGAACCATAAAAGAAAATAAATATGAAAAATTTATAAATCAAGCAATAATAGACCATGAAAAAAACAAAATGATAAACACAAACAATATATCAGATGGACAACATACATTTGGAGAGTTATACGAACATAGAGCAAAATTATTTAGTGTTATTTGTAATCAAGAGAGTATATCAGAAAGAGCATGGAAAAGTAAATTGCATAGTGATGGAAGTATGTATGAAAATTATTTCATAGTAGGAATAAGTACTCCAGATGGACAAGCTACATATCATTATGAAATGAAATATTGGGATTTATTTAATGTAAAAGAATTAGAGAAAGCACCAAAATGGGATGGACATACATCGGACCAAGCTATAAATAGGCTTTTAAGTTTAAATAAAAAGGAAAATAAATCAAAGAGTAAAAGTATAGGACAAACAATAGATGAATTATTTAATAATCCATACCTAGTCATACAATCATGTAATAATGCTTTGGTAAAAACTAAAGAAGAAGCGGAAAAAATAACAAATAAAAATAAAAAATTAGAAGAGGAAATAATTGAAAAAGACAAAGGGTTAGAATTCCTTAATGGAAGAATAGAAGGTATGGAGTATGTAATAGAACATCTAAATTTAAAAGTAGGGGAGGAAAACTAATTATGAGAAAGTTTGATATAGTAAAAAGATTTATAGAAGAGATGGAAAACAACAAGGAAAAAACAATAGTATTTAATATGCCAGAAAGAAGTACAAAAAATAGTGCGGGATATGATTTTTATAATCCAACAATGGTAGTATGTAAATCAAAAGAAATAACGATGATTCCTACAGGAATAAAAGCAGAGTTTCCAGAAGATGAAGTATTACTAATATTTAATAGAAGCAGTAATCCAAAGAAAAAAGGACTAATAATACCAAATGGAGTTGGAGTAATAGATGCAGATTATTATAATAATCCAGACAATGAGGGAGAAATTGCATTTTTATTCTATAACATGTTAGAAGAAGATGTTGTAATAAAAGCAGGAGAAAAACTAGGACAAGGTATATTTATGAAATTCGCAAAAGTAGAAAATGATAATGCAGATAATACAAGGCAAGGCGGATTTGGAAGTACAGGAGCCTAATATGATTTTTGAATATAGAATAAATGAAGCAGATTTAAAAGAAAGATGCTATAAATGCAAATTTTTCGATAGTGAAGATAAAATATACGGAACATGTATATGTAAAAATAACAAAATAAAGAACAGAAATAGAAAATATAATAGTAAAGCCTGTGTGCATAAGGAGGTAGAAAAATAAATGAGTGATGCTGTAATAATAACATTGATAATATGTGTTACAATCATTGTATGTGCATATTTTGGCAATAACAATGATGATGAAAATAAGAAGAAATAATTGAATAGTGGTAAATCCACAAAAGAGAAGGAGGGAAGCGGATGAGTAATATACTATCAAGGTGTGAAGATATAAAAAGAGAAATAAAAGACTTGGAACATCGAATACAAGAGATAGAAGAAGCGGAAAGCTGCCAAGTTGTAAGAGATAGTGTAAGAGGTTCATCTAGTGTTTTTCCTTATATATCAAGAAGTATTGTAATTGAAGGAATTGAGGAAAAAAAGGAAAGCAAAAAGCTAAAGAAGTATAAAAGGTTACTAGAAGAAAAAAAAGATGAACTTTTAGATATAACTATAGATATAGAAGAATATTTAAAAGAAATTGATAACTCAAGAATAAGACAAATAATTAGACATAAGTACATAGATGGCAAAAACTGGGTACAAATAGGACATTTAATGGAAACATCTGCAGATGCAGCTAGAATGGAATTAAAAAGATTTTTTAAAAAAAATTAGATATGTTCGTTTTGTTCGTTTTAAAAGTGATATATTTATATTGTAAAAAAGTGTAAAAAAGTAATACCAAAAATTCCCCTAAAGGCTTGTTTGAAAAAACAAGTCTTTTTCTATAGGAGGAAAAACATATGAAAACAGAAATTTGTATGAAGCATCAATGTAAAAATTGTAGACAATATAATAGTTGTTTCAAAAAAGAAATTGAAAAAGAAAAGCAGGTGGTTAAGTGGCAAAGAGCAAATACAACGAAAAACAGCTCAAAGAGAAAAAAGAAGAAATAGAAAATTGGGCGAAAAGAGGTTGCACTAAAAAAGAAATTGCTGCTAACCTTGGAATAAGTAAAACTACATTTGAGGCATATGAGAAAAAATATTCTTGGCTTTCTGGGCTTATAAAAAAGGCACAGTTTGAAGCCGTAGAAGAAGTGGAAAATTCTTTATATAAAGCAGCTACAGGATATTATTATACAGAGCATCAAGTAGTAAAAGTAAAAACAGACCAATATCGAGAAGAGGTAAGAGTAATTGAGGTACAGAAATTCAAACCACCAGACACAGGGGCTATGTGCTTTTATCTAAAGAATAGAGCAAAAGATAGATGGGCAGAGAATCCTCAAAATATTGCAATACAACAAGAACGATTAAAACTAGACAAAGAAACAGCAAAGTTTAAGGAATGGTAAATATGTGGAAAAGTTTAAAAGCATTTTATAATTGTGATGAATGGCAATGTGTAAGAGAACAAGTATTGACCGATGCGGATAATACTTGCGGAGATTGTGGAGCATTAGCAGAAGAAGTGCATCACATAATATTCTTAACATTAGAGAATGTAAACGATTATACTATATCTTTAAATCCAAAGAATCTAATTGCACTATGTCATCAATGCCATAATAAGAGACATGGCAGATGGCTACCAAATACAAAGCCAGAAGAGCAAAAGGTATTTTTAATATGGGGAAGCCCTTTATCTGGGAAAACTACATATGTAAAAAATCATATGTTAAAAGGAGATTTAGTATTAGATGTAGATAATATATGGGAATGTATAAGCTTACAACCTAGATATGTGCATCCAGATAGTTTACTAAAGAATATGTTTGCTATAAGAGAAATCATATTAGACAACATAAAAGTGAGAAAAGGAGATTGGCTCAATGCTTGGGTAATAGGTGGATTTGCAGATAAATACACAAGGGATAAGACTATACAAGACCTTGGGGCAGAGCCAATATATATAGATGCAACAAAGGAAGAATGTATTGAAAGGATAGGAGAAAGACCTATAGAGTTTATAAATTACATAAATAAATGGTGGGATGATGTAGAAAGAGGAATAATCGTAGAAAAATAAATCCCCCCACAAAAAAAGAAATATCAAAACCCCCAAGGACCGAGGGGGGACCTCTAAAAAATGCAACCGAAAAATTTTCATTTTTGGAAAGGAATTTTGAAAAATGGATAAAAAAGAAGTAATCCAGAAAGAAAAGGATAAATTAAATAAAATATTTGAAAATGTCGAGGAAAATAAAAGAAAATTGGCAGAAAGCACTATAGAACAGACAGCAAACCTTACAGGAGAGCTATTTGAGTTATACCAAAACATAGAAAAGAATAAATCGGTAATAGTTAGTAGTAAAAATCCATCGCATCAGCTAATAACAGAGAGTGCAAAACTATATAATAAATATCTTAATACTCATGCAGTATTAGTAAAGACACTAAATGGCATTTTAGAAAAGAATGTAATTGATGCAGAAGATGATTTCGATGAGTTTGAAAAAATGTTTGAATGAGGAATCTAAATGTGGTTAGAAGAATATTACAATAAAATTCAAAGTGGAGAGATAGTTGCAGGGATAGAAATAAAAACAGCTCTTAATAGACTAATGCAAGATTTAAAAAATCCCAAATATGTTTATGAAACTAAAGATGCAGATAAAAGAATATATTTTATTGAGCATTATTGTAAACATACTAAATCTCCTTTTTATGGAAAACCTTTTAAACTAGAACTTTGGGAAAAGGCTATGATAGAAGCTGCATACTCTTTTAAATATACAGAAACAGGATTCAGAAGATTTAGAGAAGTATTATTGTTAATTGCTAGAAAAAATGGAAAAACAACACTTATCGCAGCAATTCTATTGGCAGAGTTCTTTTGTGGAAAAGGTGGAACGGATGTTGTATGTGCATCAAATACAACAGACCAAGCATCTATAGTGTTTGAAGAAATGCAAAACATGATTTCACAAAGCCCGAAACTAGAAAAAAGGGTATTTATGAGCATGAGGAGAATACAGCATAAAAAGAATAAAAATAAAGTAAAAAAATTAAGTGGACAAACTAAAAACAAAGATGGATATAATATAGAAGTTGGTTGCATTGATGAGGAACACGAAATGAAAACCGATGATGTAGAAGATGCAATCAAAAGAAGTCAATCAACAAAAGATGAACCTTTATTATTTGGTATAACGACAGAAGGATTTATTCCAGATGGATTCCTAGATAAAAAATTAAAATATGTTAGAAAAGTCCTTAATGGAGAGATAGAAGATGAAAGTATATTAGCATTATTATTTACACAGGACAATGAAACAGAAATATGGAGAGACAAAAAAACATGGCAAAAATCAAATCCAAGTCTAGGAACAATAAAAAAAGTAAGTTATATAGAAAAAGAAATATTAAAATCTCAAAATGATAGAGGAAACAGAATAAAGATGCTATGCAAAGATTTTAACATAAAACAAAATAGCAGCAATGCATGGCTAGAAGAAGCAGAAATAATAAATCCAAATACATTCGATATGAAATTACTAGAAAATAGTGTTGCTCTTGGAGGAGTCGATTTATCAGATACAACAGACTTAACATGTGCAACATTGCTAATTATGAAAAAAGGCGATAGAAGAAAATATATTATTCAAAAGTATTTTATGCCAAAAGAACAATTAGAAAAAAGAGTAAGGGAAGATAAAGTTCCATATAATGAATGGGCAAGAATGGGATTGATGGAAATTAGCGAAGGATGGGAGAATGACTATAAGAAAGTTACAAAATGGTTTGTTGATATGTTTAAAACATATCACATAAGACCAATGTATATAGGCTATGATAAGTGGTCCGCAAAATATTGGGTGGATGAGATGAAAGATGTAGGGTTCGATATGGAAACAATCTTACAGAAAAAAGAGGTTTTATCTAATCCAATGAAAATTTTAGAGGCAGATTTGAGAGCAAAATTAGTAAACTACAATAATTCGCCAATTTTAAAATGGTGTTTAGGAAATACAGAGATAAAGGTTGATGATAATGGACTAATAGCACCAGTTAAATTAAATTCACAAAAATATATAAGAATAGATGGGGCAGTTAGTCTAATTATTGTTTATGCAGTATTATATGCCCATAGAAATGAATATATGGAGGTAGTAAAGTGAAAAAGAATATAAACATAAGAGATATGTTTCATTCTGTATTTGGAAGGAATATAGAAAAAGAAAAACAAAAAAAGATGGAAACTAAATATTACAAGATGCTAAATGGAGAAATGCCAATATTCTCTAGCTTTGGAAACAATGTATATGCCTCCGATTTAGTAAAGATATGTATTGATAGAGTAGCAACACATTGCTCAAAACTGCAACCAAAACATATTAGAGTAGATAATGAAACAGGGAAGCAAACAGTAGTTAAAAGTCCATTAGAAAAACTATTAAAATGTATGCCAAATCCATTTATGACTACATCAGAGTTTATATATAAAGTAGTAACATTGCTTTTATTAGACAGCAATGTTTTTATTTATCCTTTGTATGAAGATGGAGTTATAAAAGGGCTATATCCATTAAGACCTATGCAAGTAGATTTATTGGAAAATCAATATGGGGATATGTATATAAAATTTTATTTTGCAAATGGATATACTGCAGAAATGCCATACTATAAAGTAATTCATTTAAGGCAATTTTTTGGAGTAAATGAGTTTATGGGAGATGATGATAACAAAGACTTACTAAAAACTCTACAGACTAATCAAACAATGATAGAAGGCATTGCAAAAGGAATAGAATCTAGTTTTCAAATTAGAGGAATTTTAAAAATAAATACAGTATTAACAGATGATGACCAAAAAAGTCAAATAGAAGAATTTGAAAACAAAATAACACATAGCAAATCTGGAATATTGCCAATGGATTTAAAAGGCGAGTATATAGATTTAAAAATAGACCCAAAGATAATTGACAAGGATACATTAGATTTTATACAAAATAAGGTTTTAAATAAATATGGTGTATCTATACCGATTTTTAATAATAATTATAGTGAAGAGGAATTTAACAGCTTTTATGAAAGTAGAATAGAACCTATTTCAATTATGGCAAGTCAAGGTTTTACAGCTAGACTTTTTACAGAACGAGAGCAAGATATGGGAAATCAAGTAGAATTTTATTCTAGTAGATTACAATATGCAAGTTGGGCTACAAAAGTAAATGCAATAAAAGAGTTAATGCCTCTAATGGTATTTAGATTAGATGATGCATTAAATTTGTTAGGTATGCCACCTGCAGAAGAGGGTGGAGATACTAGAATTTTAAGTTTAAATCACATAGATGCTAGAATTGCAAACGAATATCAATTAAATAAATCTAAAAGTATGGTTAAGGAGGAAAATGGAGATGGACAAACAACAAAAATATGTTAAGGAAAAAGTTGAAAGAAGGCAAGTTCAAAATTTAGAAAATATAGACAATGAACAACAAAATAATGGTTCAGAAGCTACATTGGAAGGTTATGCAGCAGTTTATAATTCGGAGACAATCATTGCAGGAATGTTCAAGGAGATAATAGAACAAGGAGCTTTTGAAGGAACAGACTTTGATGATGTTGCTTTATATTATAACCATGATACTAACAGAATACCACTTGCAAGAAGTAGAAGAAATAATGCCAATAATACACTATTTTTACAACCAGATACAATAGGGTTAAAAATGAGAGCAAGTATAGACATAGAAAACAATACAGAAGCAAAAGCATTAAATTCTGCTATAAGAAGAGGAGATATAACTGGAATGAGTTATATGTTTGAGGTGGCAGATGAAGAGTGGAAAGATGTGGACCAAGAAATGCCTACAAGAATAATTAAAAAAGTTAGTAAGGTTATCGAAGTAAGTGCGGTAAATTATCCTGCTTACGAAGATACTACTATATATGCTCGAGCTTTATTATCGTTGGATAACGAGAAAAAGGCATTGGATAATGCTAGAGCAAATAAACAACTAGAAATTCGCAAAAGGCGAATTTCAATAAAAACAAAAATAAATTTAGGAGGAAATTAACATGGAAGAATTAGAAAAAAAAGTAAAAGAATTAGAGGATGAAATTGCTAAAATAAATGAGCAATTAAAAGAAAAGAGCGATGAAGCTACAAAAGAGGAAAAAGAAGAAAGATTAAAAGAAATTGAGGAAGAAGTAGACAAACTAAATGAAGAAAAAGCAAAATTAGAAGAATCAAGAAAATCAGTAATTAAACAAATGGAAATTAGAAGCAAAGCAGCTTTTAATCCAGTTGCATCTTACTTACCAGGAAGAAGTGCGGGATTAGAAGCAAGAAAAATTGACAACACAGAATTAGAAAAAAGAACAGCTTTTATGGAATACATATTAACTGGTAAAATTCCAGAAAAAAGAGCAGATGCAATAACTCTTACAACAGATGCATCAGCAGTAGTTCCAAACACTATTATGAAAAGAGTAATTAAGGAACTAAAAGAATATGGACAAATCTGGGCAAGAATAACAAAATCTAATGTAAAAGGTGGAATTTCTATACCAGTTGCTACATTAAAACCAAAAGCAACATGGGTAGGAGAGAATACAGTTGCAGATAAACAAAAATATCCTGTAAATTCAAATGTATCATTCCTATATCATAAATTACAATGTAGAGTTGCTATTAGCCTTGAAGTTGATACAACAACATTAGAAGTTTTTGAAGATAGTCTAGTTGATGCAATGAAAGAGGCAATGATTGTTGCATTAGAACAAGCAGTTTTAAATGGAACAGGAAATAAACAACCTTTAGGAATTACAAAACACGAAAATGTAAAGGTTGTTGAATTAACAGAAGAGGAAATAAGAACATATAGAGGATGGATTAAAGCTAAAAAAGCTGTTCCTGCAAGTTACAAGAAAAGAATCTCATTCATATTAAATGATTCAGACTTTACTAATTACATTGAAGGTATGGTAGATTCTAATGGACAACCTGTAGGAAGAGTGAATTATGGACTAAATGGAGAAGAAACAACAAAAGTTCTTGGAAAAGAAGCTATCCTAGTAGAAGATGATTATTTACCATCTTTTGATACAGCAGAAGCAGGAACAGTATTTGGAGTAATTTGTGATTTATCAGATTATCTATTTAATTCAAATATGGAAATAGTAATAAAGAGATACTTTGATGAGGATTTAGACCAATGGATTACAAAAGCTACTTTAATTGGCGATGGTAAAATGTCAAGCACTCAAAGTGTAGTGTTATTAAAGAAGAAAGCTACATCAACTAAAGCAGATGGAGGAGAAAAGGGAACACAAGAAACACCACAAGTGTAATAAAAGCAGCCGAGAGGCTGCTAAATATTTTATAAATGGAGGAAACAAAAATGATTAAATATAATTTTAAGGTAGAAGTACCATTTTTAGATAAAACAAATAAGTTAGCAGAAGTAAAAAAAGATGCTGTTTTAGTAGTAACAGAGGAAAGATTAAAACAACTAAATGATGCAAAAGTGGGAAGAGTTATATCAGCAGAATATGTAGAAGATAAAACACCTACTAAATCAACAAAAGGAAAAAATAAAAAAGAGGAAGTTGTTGAAACAGAGGGAGAAACTACAGAAACAAAAGTAGAAGGACCAGAATCAGATAAAACTGTAGAGACAGAATCAAAAGTAGAAGAATAAGAAGGAGGAAGCTACTAAAATGATAGATGTAGAAGAATTGAGGAAAAGAGTTGGATTGAGCAATAGTAGTTTTGATGAAGAATTAAAAGAAGTAGAACTTGCTGCAATCGAAGATTTAAAAATGTCTGGAATACATGAAAGTAACATAGTAGCTTCCAATACTGTGGTTTGCCAGGCTATAACTGCTTATGTAAGAGCTAATTTTAGGAACAACAAGCAAAGTGATAAATATCAAAAATCATATGAAAGATTAAGGTATAAGATGAGTGTATCATCTAAATACAAAAATCCACCGAAAGAGGTGTAAATATGGATGAAATAATAACTTTGATAAGCAAAGATAAAGTAGAAGGCAATGCTATAGGAGACATGATAAGAAAACCAGGAGAAAGAGATGTTTTTGGAGAAGAAAAACAAGTATATTCAAGTACATTTTTTCAAGCTGCAGCAGTAGGCATGAAGGCAGAAAGAATATTGGTAATATGGAAATTTGATTATGAAAACGAAAAGTATTTAAGATACAAAGGAGTCAAATATGAAATATTAAAAACATATGAAACAGATGATGAAAAGCTAGAGCTTACTTGCTCAAGTGATATAAAAAAGAAAGAGGTAAATGCTTATGGCAATTCCTAGTGCAATAAAGATAACAAAAGATGGAGTTCAATATATAAATAGTGTAGATAGAACAAAGTATCTCTTAAAAGAATTAGTACATGCAGCTAATAAAGATGTAGGAAAGTTTGTTACAAGAGAAGCTAAAAAGAGTATTGAAAAAAATACTGGAAGAGGAAGAAAAAACACACAATATTGGGCTAGAAAAGATGGAAGTTTGCAGGTTGGATATAAGCCAGGAGGATTTTATATTGGTTTTCAAGAGACAGGAACATCAAAGCAGGTAAAAAAAGAACATATAAGAGGAGCTGTACTAAATAATAAAAATGAAATAAGAAAAATACAAGGTACTTATATCAAAAGTATAGAGGATGAAAACAAAGCAAGAGGAATAATTGATGAAAGCGAGGAAATTGGAAGTGGATAAAGAAACAACTAGAATAAAATTAAGAAAACACATTAAGGAACTTTTAGACAATGTTGTTCCAAATTGTTTTATGACTGCAGATGATACTATGGATTTTCCGTATACAGTATTAGATGTAAAAGAAAGTAACGATGAGATATATATACCATTTTATTTAGAAGCGGAGACTTGGGATTCTGGCGATGATACAACACAAATAGAAAATATTTGCGATGCTATAAAGGAAAAAATAGATGGATACCAGGCTTTTTTAGATAGTTTTGCTATAAAAATATATTTTAGTGGATGTAACACTAATTATGATGAAGATAAAACTATAAAAAGAAGAATACAGACTTTTGAAATACATATGTATGAGTTTCAAAATTAAGGAGGGAAATTAAATTGAAAACAAAACAAAGAAAAGTAGATGTTGAAAACATCCAAATAGACCATGGAATTGTTTTTAGAAATTATGGGTTAGAAACACAAAAATTGTTAGCTCCAATTCGTGGAGGTTCTACATTTAAAGTAGAAAGAACTATAAGACAAATAGAATTTGATGGACAAGGTGGAAAAACAAAAGGAACAGAAGTAATTGATGATGAAAATGCAACAATTTCTGCAAAGACTTTAAATGCAAGTTTAGATTCACTATCAATGGCATTGCCAGGTGCATCAATAACAAAGGATAAGAGTGGCGAAATATCTAAAATTGAAAGTTCAGACTTGGGCTTAATTTCAGATGAAAACTATAACGATAACATAACTATGTTTTGTAAGACTTTAAAAGGAGATTACCTAAAAATTTCTATATTTGATGCTATGGCAGACAATGGATTAGAATTTGCAGCAGTACAAAAAGCAGAAGGAGAAATACAATTAGATTTTGCTGCTCATCATTCTTACGAAGATGAAACAAAGAAAATTTACTCAATCGAAAGAATACAAAGTATTACTTACGAAGAAAGTCTAACAACAGTTTAATGTATGAGCAACTATAAAGGTTGCTCTATTTTTTTATTTAGGAGGAAATTACCATGAAAATTAACATTGATATGATGTGTGTTATAAGCACAATAATGGAAAAAATGGAGATAGATTCACAACTAATGCAAAAGTTTTTTAAGATGGGTGATGAAGCAAGGGGAAAAAGCAAAAGTGAAGTAGAAAGGCTACAAAAACAAATTGGAGCAGAACTACTATTAACACTAGGAAAAAAATTGCATTTAGTTAGAGATGAATTAGTACGATTTATTTCTTTATATAAAGAAATATCAGAAGAAGAAGCAAAACAAGTTGATGTAATAGAGTTCTTGAAGGAAATAGCAAAAGATAAGGGATTAAAAAGTTTTTTACAACAAAAGGATATGCCAGAATCGAAGAAAAAATAATACTACTTGAAAAATATTATGGCATATCTAATATTAAAAACTTTCCAATAGAAAAATTAAATAATTTACTAGAAACTGCCTATGAAAAAGAATTATATACAAGATGGTTAACTCTATATCCATATATGGAAATAGGTTTTTTTGAATTTGTTTCTTTTGAAGAATATAAGAAAAAAGCTTTTGAAAATTTACATTGTAATTCATCAAAAGAAAGGCAAATGTCTAATGATGAAATAGAAAAAGAAATGATGGGAGTAGTAAGGTATTATGAGCAAGAGCAGAAGGCAGGTGGAAAAATAAATGGAAATATTTAAGTTATTTGGTAGTATTTTTGTAGATACTACCGAAGCGGATGAAAAAATTGAAAAAACAGGCAAAAAAAGTGAAGGATTAGGAACAAAGCTAGGCAATGTCGCAAAAACTGCAGGGAAATGGGCACTTGGATTAGGAGCAGCAGCAGTTACCGCAGCAACAGCTATTGGAGGAATGGCAATCAATACTGCAAAAGATGTAGATTCTGCTATAGATAGTTATATAGCGGCGACAGGAACAGCAACGGAAGCAACAGGACAATATGAAGAGGTTTTGAAAAACATCTACAAGAATAACTATGGAGAGGATTTTCAAGACATCGCAGATAGTATGGCACAAGTAAAAACACAGCTAGGAGAAATTGAAGATACACAACTTCAAAGTGTAACGGAAGATGCTTTGGCATTAAGAGATACATTTGGATTTGAAGTAAACGAGAGTGTACGAGCTGCTAAAATGCTTATGGACCAATTTGGAATTTCATCCGAAGAAGCATACAATTTAATAGCACAAGGGGCACAGCAAGGATTAGATAAAAATGGAGACTTGCTAGATTCAATAAATGAATATTCCGTACATTTTAAACAAAACGGATTAAGTGCTACTGATATGTTTAATACATTCAAACAAGGAGCAGATAGTGGAGCTTTTTCTATAGATAAAGTGGGAGATGCAATAAAAGAAATGGGCATCAGAATGAAAGATGGCTCTGCAACAGATTCTCTAAAAGCAATGAAATTAAATGCAGATGATATTGCACAAGCATTTGGAGAAGGTGGAGAAAGAGCTTCTTGGGCATTTGGAGAAGTTGTAGAAGGTTTGAAAAATATTGAGGACCCAATAGAACAAAATACTGCAGGTGTTGCTATATTTGGTACTATGTGGGAGGACTTGGGAAAAGATGCTGTATTTGCTATGACAGAATATGGAGACAAATTTGATGAGACAGTAAATACAATGGACAAATTAAAAGAAGTAAAATATGACAATTTAACAGATTTATTTGAAGGACTAAAAAGAAATGTAGAAATGCTATTACTTCCACTTGGAAATGCACTTATGCCTATACTAAAACAAGTAATTCAAATAATTAGTGATAATATGCCAGTAATTGAAGGAATGTTAAATGAGGTTTCGCCAGTAATATCGGAAATGTTTGCACAATTATTACCACCACTTATGGAACTGGTACAAACAATTATGCCTATAATGATGGATATTTGGAAACAATTAGTTCCTTTCTTGACACAAATAATACAAGCAATTTTGCCAGTTTTGGTACAGTTAGCACAAATGTTATTGCCACCAATAATGCAAATAGTTCAATCTCTTTTACCTATTTTGATGCAATTAATACAACCATTATTGGATTTATTACAACCAATTATAAATTTATTACAACCTATAATAAATTTATTTATGACATTATTAGAACCACTACTATCGTTAATAAATATGATATTACCTCCTTTGATTCAATTATTTACTAATATAATACAACTAATATTACCACCACTACAAGCGGGTCTTGAATTAGTTGCAAATGTAATATCCACTGTTTTCAAAGGAGCATTTGATTTGGTTTCAAAAATAATTCAAAATACAATAAGTGTATTTGAAGGAATTATAAATTTTGTGAAAGTGATTTTTGTTGGTGCATGGCAAGGAGCATTTAATCAGGTAAAATATATATTTTCAAGTGTATTTGAAACAATAAAAAATGTTATAGGAAATGTAAAAAATGTATTTTCCAATATAATTAACTTTGTAAAAAATGTATTTACTGGAAATTGGAGTGCAGCATGGCAAAATATTAAGAACATATTTAGTAATATAATAAGTGGACTTGCAAACATATTTAAAACACCTATAAATTGGATAATAAATGGAATAAACACATTTATTAGAGGTATAAATAAAATAAAAATACCAGATTGGGTTCCTGGAGTTGGTGGGAAGGGATTTCATATTAACGAAATACCAAAATTAAAAGTTGGTATTGATTATGTGCCAGAAGATGATTATCCCGCATTATTACATAAGGGAGAAAGAGTATTAACCAAAGAAGAAAATGCAGAATATATGAAAAATAGGACTAGAAAGCAAAAAGAATTGCAAGAAGAAAAAATTGAAAATAACGATAATAGTTCTAGTATTATTTTTAATATAACTAATTTTTATAACAATAGAAAGCAGGATATACAAGCATTATCCGAAGAAATGGCTTTTTACGCATCAAGTAAAAGAAAAGCGAAAGGAGCAACAACATGATACCATATTTTATTTGGAACAAAGTGAGTTCGGTAGATAAAAATATTATAGTGAATGAATTACCTCCTATTACAATACCAAAAAAGAGAATAGAAGAAAAAGAAATACCAGGAAGAAATGGAAAACTTTATATAGATGAAGGAGTATATGATACTTTTATATATCAAATAAAGTGTACATTAGGACCAAATGCAAATGTAAGAGAAATATCTAGGTGGCTAAGTGGAACTGGTAAATTAGTAATATCTTTGGAGGAAGATAAATACTACGAAGGAATAATAAAAAATAGTATTGATTTTTCAAAAGTTCTTCATGTTTTTTATGAATTTCCAATAGAAATTGAATTGCAACCTTTTGCCTATTCTTTAAAGGAATATGAACATAATTTTTCGAAAGCATCAGTTATATATATTACACAATCTACAGCAGAGATAAGTCCTTACATAAGGATAGAAGGAAGCGGAGCAATAACACTTACAATAGGGAATAAATCACAGAAAATAAAAAAATTAGATGGATATATAGAACTAGATTCCAAAATAGAAGAAGCATACAAAGGCAATAAAAATGAAAATAGTAATGTTCTTGGGGAATTTTTAAAACTAAAACCAGGAGAAAATAAAATTGAGTGGATAGGCTCAATTACTAATTTAAAAATAAAATATAGGGAGACTTATCTATGATTATATTGTATGATGCAAATTGTAAAGATTTTAATAATAATGGTATAGGAATATTAAAAGATTCTCTAAAATGTGAAGTATCAGAAGCTTTAAATGGAGAATTAGTATTAGATATGGAATATCCTATTACTTCCAAATATATTGAATTTATTATAAACGAAAATATTATAAAATGTGATGCAGGTTTAGAAGAGGACCAATTATTTAGAATAAAACATGTAAAGCCTAATTTTGACACTATAACAATTTATGGAGAGCATATATCATATGATTTAGCAGACAATTTTTTAGAAGATGTTTTTCCACAAAACCTAAATGGAGCTGCATGTTTAGATTGGATATTATCACATACCCTAGACTCACACAACTTTAATAGCTTTTCGGACATTCAAACAGTATCAAGTGCAAGATATGTTAGAAAAAATCCTATTGAAGCTATAGTTGGAGATTTAGAAAATAGTTTTGTAAACTTATGGGGTGGAGAGCTAGAAAGAAATAATTATACAATTAAAATGCTAAATAGAAGAGGAAATGATAAAGGATACAAGATAAGATATAGAAAAAATCTTACAGGATTAGACTTTACTATTGATAATTCTAATATAGTAACAAAAATTATGCCACAAGGATATAATGGATTATTTCTTCCAGAAAAATATATTGATAGTCCTCTTATTAACAATTATCCGCATAAAAAAGTAAAAGTAATAGAATTTTCAGATGTTAAAGTAAAAGAAAATGCAGATGAAGAGGAAGGCTTTGCTACTGCAGAAGAGGCTTATCAAGAATTAAGAAGATTGTGTAACTTAAAGTATTCGGAAGAAAATATAGATAAACCTACAGTAAATTTAAAAGTAGATTTTGTTGATTTATCTCAAACTACAGAATATCAAGACTATACTTTTTTAGAAAGTGTTTCAATGGGAGATACTATCAGAGTAGAACTCGATTATACACAAGTAGAAGTAAGAGTAATAAAAACAACATATGATGCATTATTACATAGATACACAAAACTAGAATTAGGAGAATTTAAAGCTAATTATATTACAGATTCTCAAAAAGATATAACAAATACTATTAGAAAAGAAACAGATACTATTGAAACAAGTGTATTATTACAGGCAAAGCAAAATGCTACAGAGCAATTAACCGCAGCTTTAGGTGGATATGTTTATAAAACACAAAATGAGTTATTTATTATGGATACAGACAATCCTAATACTGCTAAAAAAGTGTGGAGATGGAATCTTAATGGACTAGGATATTCGAAAAACGGAATAAATGGACCATATGAACTGGCGATGACACAAGATGGAAGAATTGTTGCAGACTTTATTACTGCAGGACAGATGGATGTTGCAAGAATAAAGGGGCTTAATACATTAGCAATAGTAGCATCGCAGATACATTTAGAGGGATATACAACAATAAATGCAGGATTTGCCATTGATGAAAAAGGAAATATGACATGCAATAATGCAACTATTAAAGGAGGCACGATTAGATTAGGCGATGGAACAAGAGAAAATCCAACATTTATAATGCAAGGAACTGATGGAAAACAAGCATGGATGACTACAGACCAATTTTTTATAGAAGGAGATTTAGGAAATATAAATTTACAATGTGATTCTCAACTAGGAATATTTATAGGAGGAAAAAATAATAAAGGAAATGCTAATTTAATTGGAGATGATGATGCAGGCATGATTGGGATTACCCATAATACTCCTACTAATGGACAGCAAAGATATGTCGATGGATTTGTAGATGATAATGAAGCTTGGTTTAGAGTGGGGAATAATGGAGAAAATAAAGAAACCATTATATATCCAGATAATATATATGTAAATAGTAAACCTGCAATCGTAAGTCATGCAGGAGTGATTTCTTTGGGATATACATATTATACCAATGGTACAGATTCAAATTGTGGATATTTAGAAATTGTTACAACAAATAAAGGAACTGTAGCTGCAAGTTGTTGGAAATCAGATGGAAGGTTAAAAAAAGACATACAAGAATCAAAAGTAGATGCTTTGAGTGTTATAAATTCAATTTTACATAGAAGTTTCAAATGGAAAGATAACGATGGAACAGAAGAAATTGGATACATAGCACAAGAACTTGAAAATGTAAAAAGCAATTTTGTATTTAAAGTGCCACAAAGAGATGAGGATGGGAATATACTTGATGAAGTATATCAAATAGATGAAACAAAAATTATTCCATTTATAACTAAAGCAATTCAAGAATTATCAAGTGAGTTAGAAGAGCAAAAGGCTATAAATAAATTTCTTTTGAAAGAATTAGGGTTAGAATACAAATACAAATTATCAAAGACAGGAGAAAAAGTAGAAAATCTTATAGTAGATGCACTAAAAGATAAAATAAAGCAATATGATAATCAATCAATAAAATTCAAGGAATATATACAAGAAAAAAGAGAAGTTATGAGAAAGCTAGTAAAACAAGATGATGATTCAACAACAATTATATTAGAGGAGGCAAAAGATGAAAAGAATAGTTGAGTTAGTTGTAGATTTACAAAATAAAATATATAATACAATATTTTTAAAGCAAATGGATACAACTATAATAAAAGTTAAGATATTAAATGATAATACTATAGTAGATTTAACATCTCAAACTATAGATATTATATTCACAAAGCCAAATAGTACACTCATTCAACAATTAGCTTCTAACATAGATATACCAAACGGAATAGCAACAATACCATTGCTAGAAGAGTGTGTAAGACAATCTGGAAAAGCAAAAATGGAAATAGAAGTAAAAAATACTAATAGTGAAGTTACATCATCTTTCTATATTCCAGTACAAATAGAGCAAACAAGTAAAGCTGCCGTTAGTCCAGAAAATACAGAAAATTACTTTGAAGAGTTTTCAAAAGCAATAGATGACTTTGTTGAGGAATCTTCACAAATGTTAGAAGATATTTCATCTGCAGAAGCAACAAGAGTAACAAATGAAAATAACAGAATATCTGCAGAGAATACAAGAAAAACAAATGAAACTAATAGGATAAATGCAGAAACAGCAAGAGTAGCAGCAGAAACGGCAAGAGCTACTGCAGAAGCAACGAGAGTAACGAATGAAAACAACAGAATATCTGCAGAGAATACAAGAAAAACAAATGAAACTAATAGGACAAATGCAGAAACAGCAAGAGTAGTAGCAGAAAAGGCAAGAGCTACTGCAGAACAAAATAGAGTAACATCATTTAATCAAATGATGCAAAATGTTAATGTACAAGCAGTTCAACAGAATACAGCAGATATTGCAGAAATAAAAGAAAAAATGAAAGTACATGTATATGGTGTTAGAAGGAAGTTAGCAAATAACTCATCATCAACTTGGGAGAGAATAGAAGATGCAGTTGGATTAGTTGCAAATGCTCAAAAAGGTTCTACTGCCGTACAAAATAGTTTTGATAATTTATATCCGTGGAGTGATATTATAAGTTATAATTATGATGTTAAATCTCAAAGGATAACAGCATACTATGGAGAGCCAACTTTCAAATTTGATGGAAGCAATGGAGAAGTCTTAACAAGAATACCAGAGTTCTGGTATAAAAGAACTAGAGATGATACATATGAGTATGTATATATTGCAGATGGTAAAAAAGAAGGATATATAAAATCAGAGCAATTTAGTGTTGGAAGATATACTATGTCTGGTTCAAATTCAAGAGTATATAGTAAATCTGGTGTAGCACCATTAGTATCCGATACTATTACTAATTTTAGAACATATGCAAGAAATTTAGGAGATGGATTTGGACAACTTGATTGGCATTACTTCTTATTCCAAATACTTTATCTTGTAGAATATGCAGATTATAATGCACAGGATAAATTGGGAAAAGGTGTTATATCAAAAGAATGGACAGGAAGCTTTAATGGAGTAAACAGTGGTGGATGTGATAGTTTAGGCATGAAGTCTGGAACACTAAATGATGATGGACAACATTCTATGATTTATAGGGGAATTGAAGATATATATGGTGCTTTATGGCAGTTTGTAGATGGAATCAATATAAAAGATTATAAAGCATATATAAGCCAAAATTCTAATGATTATGCGGTAGACAAATTTGATGGTTCTTACAAGGCATTAGGATATACAAATTGTTCTACAACAGGACAATATCAAAGTGCAGTAGGATATGATGCTAATAATCCTATAATAGATTTTGCAACGGCAGTAGGCGGTGCTTCTAATACATATATGACAGACTATTACTGGTGTGCAGAAGGCAACAGAATTGCCCTTGTTCGGTGGTGCTTGGAGCGATGGCTTGGCCTGTGGCTTGTGGTATTGGACTTTGAGCAATGCTTCTTCGTTATCGAGTGTCACTGTCGGCGGTCGCCTTCTTAAAAACCAGTAAACAGGGGTGTGGGGGCGGTCAGCCCCTGCATAAAGACAGCTTAAATTAAAGCAAGTTATCAAATAGCAAATAAAAATGTATAATAATGTCGAATAAAATAAAAAAAGGGATTTGGTGTGTCTAAAGTCCTAGGCTTTGCATTTGGGTTCGGGTTTTTGCCCATGTTCGGTGGTAATTGGAACAATGGCTTGAACTGTGGCTTGTGGTATTGGAATTTGAACAATGCTTCTTCGTTATCGAATGTCAATGTCGGCGGTCGCCTTCTTATTTATTATATATATATTTATTTGCACATCACTTTCCATGCCTCTTGGCAAAAATTAGTCGAAACTGGATTGGTTTAGTAGTTCCTTTTGAACGAAAAACCGATAGACAAAAATAAGAAAAGGATGTGCAAAATGAAAAGACAAGGTAATATATATCCTAAAATATGTGAACCAGAGAATATCAAATTAGCAATAATATATGCAGCTAGAGGAAAAAAGAAAAGAAAAAATGTATTAAGAGTATTAGAAAAACTGGATGTGGCAATTTTACAAGTATATGAAATTTTAATAAACAATAATTATAAGCCAAGTCCATATCAAGAAAAAGTGATACATGATGGTGTAAGAAAAAAAGAAAGAATAATATATAAACCTTGTTTTTTTCCAGACCAAATAATACATTGGTGCTTAATGCTCCAAATAGAGCCTATACTAGGAAAAGGTATGTATGATTTTTGCTGTGCTTCTGTAAAAAACAGAGGGATACACTATGGAGCAAAACACATAAGGAAAATCCTTATGGATGATAGAAAAAATACCAAATATTGTTTGAAACTAGACATTAAAAAGTTTTATCCGAGTATTGATAAAGAAATACTAAAAAGAAAATTCAGAAAGAAAATAAAATGCAGGAATACATTAGAATTGATAGATACTATAATAGATAGTTCAACAAAAGGATTACCTATTCGGAAACTATACTTCACAATGGTTTGCAAATTTCTATTTGCAAGATTTAGACCATTACATAAAAGAAACATTACATGTAAAACATTATATAAGGTATATGGATGATATGGTTCTTTTTCATAGAAACAAAAGAGAATTAAGGAAAATAAAAGAATTAGTAGAAGATTTTTTAAATAGAGAAAGTTTACGATTGAAAGAGAATTGGCAGTTATTTAAAACCGAAAGTAGACCATTGGACTTTTTAGGATATAGATTTTATCGAGGATATACGACATTAAGAAGAAGTAATTTTTTAAGAATGAAAAGAAGAATAAAAAGAATATCTAAAAAGAAAGTCATAAGTCATTTGGATGCATCAGCTGTGGTAAGTTATTATGGATGGATAAAACATTGTAACAATTATAAATTTAATCAGAAATATATTAAACCATATGTAAATTTAAAAAAATGTAAAGGAGTGATAAAATTTGCAAGTAGAAAGCAGTACAAAACCAAAGTTAAAATTTGAGATAGAAAGCCATATCAACGGAAAGGTTGATGTGGTTTTCTTTTGCAATATCCAAAAAGTAGAGGATGAGGAAACCATAAAATATAAATATGATACTTTTAGAATTTGCATAGAAAATAGAGATGATATACAAGAAGAAATAGAACATAACTACGATAGATGGTTGGAGTTTGCAAAAAAATGTGAATATGAAAAATTGGCAGCAAAAATAAGAGAAAGAAGAAATGAACTATTAAAAGAAACAGACAAGGAAATGTGTTTAGATAGATTAAATATAACTATACCAGAAGAATTAACCGCAACGAATCTTTTAGTTGGAGTAAAACAATTTTTTGAAGGAATGTCAAATATATTCAACGGAAAGATGGCAAAGTATAGACAAGAATTACGAGATATTACAAAACAACAAGGTTTTCCATATAATGTAGTATTCCCAACAAATCCAAGTACAGAAGAAGAAAGCGAGGAAAAATAATGGAAACAATAATAGGTTGTATAATAACAGGCGGACTATCTCTTGCAGGGGTAGTTTTTTCTAATTTATCTAACAATAAAAAAATCGAAAATAAATTATCGACTCAACAAGCAGTAACAGATACAAAGTTAGAAGAACTTACAAGAGAAGTCAGGGCACATAATAATTTTGCACAAAGAGTTCCTGTTTTAGAGGAGCAAATGAAAGTTGCAAACAATAGAATTAAAGATTTAGAAAGGAGGGAAAAATAATGACTGTACAAGTATTAGTTTATATTATAACTACATTATTTACATACATTTTGGGTAAAGTATCTAAAAAATTTAATTGGAATGAAACTTTACCAATACCAGTTCAAAATATCCTAATAGGTGTTATAGCTTCAGTTATAGGATGTTTAATACATATTGAAGGATTAGACACAAATGCAATAATAACCGCAGTTATTACAGCTTTAGGTGGAATTGGTACAGCAACAGTATTATATGATGCAAAAAATCAATAATCTAATACAAGAAATTTATTCTTGTATTTTTAAAATACTGGAAGAAAATAAAAGAATCTTCCAGTATTTTTTTATCTTTTATAAGGAGGTTTTAGTATGGAAGATGAAAGTGTAGTATTGTCAGAAGAAATGGAAAAAGAATTTACAAATGGGAAAGGAGAAGAATAATGGGAAATTCAAATTTGGTAAGTATGAAAGTACCCGCAAATAGTAATAATTATACTGTAGGAAGAAGCGGAAGAAATATAGAAATGATAGCTATACATCATATGGCTGGAATACTAACTGCAGAACAATGTGGAAAGATATTTCAAAATGCGAATAGGAAAGCATCTAGTCATTATGGGATAGGCAAAGATGGAAAAATAGCTTTATATGTTGATGAAGCAAATACAGCATATACTAATAGTAACTGGGATTCTAATTGCAAATCAGTAACTATTGAAACATCAAATTGTAAGTTAGGTGGAGATTATCCTGTTTCAGATGTTGTTTTAAATAAACTTATAGAATTAGTTGCAGATATAGCAAGGAGAAACAATTTAGGTAAATTAGTAAAAGGAAAAAATGTTGTTTGGCATAGAATGTATGCTGCTACAAGTTGTCCAGGAGATTACCTATTAAGCAAAATGGATTATATAATAGAAAAAGCAAACGAAATAAATGGAAAAATTGATAATAATACGAACACAGAAACAATAGCTCCAAGAAAAACAAACGAAGAAATTGCAAATGAAGTAATAAATGGTAAATGGGGAAATGGAGCAGATAGAAAAAACAAATTAACTGCAGCAGGATATGATTATAATGCAATACAAGATATTGTAAATCAAAGATTAACTGGTTCTAATTCTTCAAGTAAACCTGGTCTAAAATCTGTTGAAAAAATTGCAAACGAAGTAATAAATGGTAAATGGGGAAATGGAGCAGATAGAAAAAATAAATTAACTGCAGCGGGATATAATTATAATGAAGTACAAGAAAAAGTAAATCAACTTTTAGGAGCAAAAACATCATCTTCAAGAAAAACAAATGAAGAAATTGCAAATGAAGTAATAAAAGGGCTATGGGGAAACGGAACAGAAAGAAAAAATAAGCTATCTGCAGCGGGATATGATTATAATGCAATACAAAGCATTGTAAATAAAAAACTAGCCTAAATATAAAAGTATATTAAAAAAATAAAAACGAGGCTCAAAATCAATCCTAGAGCCTCGTTTTTTCTATTTTTCATAGATTTTCTTTAAATCGTTTTGTATTGAATGAAGCAAGTTAAATGCTTCAAAAAAAGTGGTATTATTAAAATCAATATCTAATATTTTTTTTACAATTTCATTAGTTGCTATTATTTTTATATATTCATCATTGCTATTTGTTTTAATAGTATCATCTACAATCTCAAAATCTAAAGATTTATCTTTTAATAATTGGGCATATTTATCTATTTTAGATATAGGAAAACCAACTTTATATAAACTATCACTTAATTGTGTTATTTTTAATCCTAAAGCATTTGAGACTATATCTGCATCCTTATTGAATATATTATAAAAAATTCCAACTTTAAACAAATAAATTTTATTATTATTCTTTGACTTTAATTCATTATACTTCTTTAAGAGTTTGCTCATTTTCATCCTTCTTTCTTGCAATTATTTCTCCTGTTTCGCAATTAAATATATCGCAAAGTTTATCTATAGTATCAAAACGAATAGAAGTTGTTTTGTTATCCATCATATTAGAAAGAGAACGATAACTACCTTCCATATGTTTTATGAACCAATATTTACTTTTCTTTTGTTCTTTTAATAATTCTTTGATTCTTAAATAAACCATAACGGCCCCTCCCGCCATAATTTTACAAGAAAGCTAGATTTATTTTAACTTGTTTCCTATAAAGTGTATTAGAGGTAAGTTGTTTTAAGACAAGTTACCAAGCAACAGATTAAATGTTAAAATATAATAAAATGGTATGGAGGTATTACATGGAAGAAGAAGAGAAAAACTATGTAATCGTACTAAAAAAAGAAGAATTAAAAGAAATAATAAAAAATAATAATATAAGTAATAATATAATAAAAAAAGATAATTTAAAAAAATAGAGTATATCACTTGATATATTCTATTTTTTAATATAAAATTATATAAATTGCATTAAAAATGCATTAAAAAGGACAATAAAAACGAAGAAAATATTGAAAATACTATATATTTTTATTGTTGTTTTCGACTACCCGCAGTTTACCTTTTGGAATATCTTGAAAGCCATTATTTTACTGGTGTTTTTTTATGTCCAGAAAATTTTTTAATGCAATTATTATTTTTAATGCAATTATTTTTTACATTTTAATGCAATTTTAATGCAATCTTTACAAGAACTAATGAAAAATAATGAGATTTAATAGAAAATAAAAAAATCTGTAAAAATAAAAAAGCCCTATTTTAAGCCTTTTTGAGAACTAATAAAAAATAATAAAATTTAATAAAAAATAATAAAAATAAAATTTATGGAGCGGGTAGAGGGAATCGAACCCTCGCTACCAGGTCGGAAGCATGGAATTCTACCACTAAATTATACCCGCAAGCTAATACTATTTTACCACACATAATAAAAATGTCAAGAAAATTATTGAAAATCAAAAGTCAATATGATAGAATATGGGAAGATAAAAACAATAGGAGGAGTATTATGAAAAACGATAGAGGAGTAACTTTAACCATAGTTATAATTACAGTATTGTTGCTAGTAATATTAGCAGGTTTAATCATTAATTATAGTAGAAAAACATATCAAGGTTCACAGGTTATAAAATTTCAAACATATATGAAAGTATTACAAAAAAAGGTTGATATAGCATTAGAATCAGGCGAGGACTATGAAACACTAGGCTCACCATTAACTAGTGAACAAAAAGCTAAATTGCAAGAAATAATATCAGCTGATTCAAATATAGCAACAAGAGATGTAGACGAAGTAAAATTAAGATACTTTTCAGGGGCAGATATAGAAAACTTTTTTGATATTACAGATGTTGGAGATGATATTGTTATCAATTTCGCAAACAGAGATATTATAAGCCTAAACGGAGTTGTGAAAAATAATACTACACACTATGTTGATTACACTATACACTAAAATGGAAGGAATAGATTATGGGAAAAATAGTTTTATTAGATGAATTAACAATAAATCAAATAGCAGCAGGAGAAGTTATAGAAAGACCAGCTTCAGTAGTTAAGGAACTAGTTGAAAACTCAATAGATGCAGGAGCAACAAGCATAAATATTGAGGTAAAAAATGGAGGAATAAAGCAAATAAGAATAATAGATAATGGATCAGGTATTGCAAAGGACGACTTAAGATTTGCTTTTGAAAGACATGCAACTAGTAAAATAAGAGCAGCAGAAGATTTAGCAAATGTCAAATCAATGGGGTTCAGAGGTGAAGCTTTAGCAAGTATTGCAGCAATATCTCATGTTGAATTAATTACTAAAACAGAAAATGAATTTACAGGAAACAAAATTGTACTAGAAGGTGGAGACATTTTAGAGCAAGAAGAAATTGGAGCACAAAAAGGAACAACAATCACAATAAGCAATTTATTTTACAATACACCAGTAAGATATAAGTTCTTAAAAAAAGATTATACAGAGCTAGGATATATTGAAGATACAGTTACAAGAATAGCTCTAGCAAATCCAGGTGTAGCAATTAGGTTACAAAATGAAAATAAAACAATATTAAAAACAACAGGAAATGGAGATTTAAAAACAGTAATATATAATTTATATGGAAAAGAAACGACAGATGGATTACTGGATATAGATTATGTATATGAAGATATAAAAGTAACAGGTGTAATTGGAAAACCAGAAATAGCAAGAAATAATAGAAGCTATCAAATGTTCTTTGTAAATAAAAGATTTATAAAAGACAAGACATTATCAGCAGGAGCAGAACAAGCTTTTAAAGGGCTTCTTCCAATCGGAAAATTTGGATTTATAATATTAAACTTAGAAATGGAACCAAATAAGATAGATGTTAATGTTCACCCAACCAAACTAGAAATTAGATTTCAAGAAGAACAAAAAGTTTTTAAAGCAGTATATCATGCAATAAGAGAGGGATTATTAAAAGGAGATTTAATAAAGAATACAGAACAAGAACAAAAAGCAGAAAAACCGGAAATAATTATAGCAAACAATGATGAAAAGAACATTTTAATAGAAAATAAGAATTTAGAACAAATAACACAAGTATTACCAACAGTCTCAGAGAAAAAAGAAGAAATAGCAAAAATAGATGAAACTCAAAGGTTCACACCAATAACTGAAAAAATTGAAAATGAAGAACCAGAAAAGAAAACAGGACTTTTTGGAATATTCAAAAAGAAAAATAATGAAATAGAAGAACAGGTTGAAAAAAATGCAATAGAGCAAATATTTGCATATAAAAATAATGAAACAAATTCTTATAAAGAACAAGCAACTAACTCACCATCAGCAGAAGTAGATTTCAACAAAATGTATAGCGAAACATTTGGAATAAAAAAAGAGGAAGACAAAGGAGAAGCGGAAAAGGTAACAAATTATTCATTTGCTGATACAAAACAAAATATGTCTTTATTTGAGGATAATGAAGATTACAGCAAAGTTCCAGCATATAAATATTGTGGCTCAGTATTTTCAACATACATAATAATCGAGATGGGCAGTGAAATGTACATAATAGATCAACATGCTGCACATGAAAGAGTAATGTATGAAGAAATAAAAAAGAATTATTATAAAAACGCAGAAAAAGATTCTCAAATAATGCTACTACCAGATATAATAACATTATCACATAAAGAAAAATCAATAGTTAGAGAAAACATAGACCTATTTAAAAAAGCGGGTTTTATGCTTGAAGAGTTTGGAGAGAATACTATAAGACTAATTGGAGTCCCTTCAATTTGTATGGAAATGGATACAAAAGAACTATTCTTAGAAATATTAGATACAATAGACACAGTTGCAATAACAGCAAAGCAAGAAAAAGAGGACAAATTCATTGCAACAATAGCATGCAAAGCAGCAGTAAAAGCAAATATGGCATTAACTAAAGAAGAAGTAGACAATTTATTGAAAAAATTACTAGTATTGCCAAATCCATTTACATGCCCACATGGTAGACCAACAGCAATAAAAATGGATAAAACAGATTTAGAAAAGAAATTTAATAGAAGAAAGTAAAATATTTTAAGGAGAATAAAATTGAAACCAGAGGTATATGTAATAGGAGGACCAACTGCATCAGGAAAATCGAAATTAGCAGTTGAACTTGCAAAAAAAATTAATGGAGAAATAATATCAGCAGATTCAATGCAAATATACAAAGAAATGAACATTGGAACTGCAAAAATAACAAAAGAAGAAATGCAAGGAATAAAACATTACCTTATAGATATTGTATCTCCTAATGAAAGATATAGTGTATCAAACTTTAAAAATGATGCAGAATTGGCGATAGAAGAAATATTAAAAAAAGGCAAAACTCCAATAATAGTAGGAGGTACAGGACTGTATATTGATAGCCTAATCTATGGAATAGAATTTCAAGATGAAGAAATAGATACAGAATATAGAGAAAAATTAAATAAAATAGCAGAAAATGAGGGACTAGAAAAACTATACAATAAAGCAAAAGAAATAGATCCAGAAGCTATGAAAAAAATAAGCATAAATGACAAAAAGAGAATTATAAGAGTTTTGGAAATATACCATAAAACAGGAAAAACAAAAACAAAACAAGAAATAGAATCAAGAAAAAAAGAGCTAAAATATAATTTTAAAGTATTTGCAATAGATATGGATAGAGAAAAATTGTATAGTAGGATAGAAAAAAGAGTAGATATGATGGTAGATGAAGGCCTAATAGGTGAAGTAAAAGGAATATTAGAAAAATATAATCAATTTCCAACAGCTATGCAAGGCTTGGGATATAAGGAAACTGTGGAATATCTACAAAATAAAATTTCAAAAGAAGAAATGATAGAAAAAATAAAAAAAGAAACAAGGCATTATGCAAAAAGACAGCTAACATGGTTTAGAAAAAATAAAACTACAATTTGGCTAGATGGAGAAAAAGAGCCAGAAGAAAATGTAAAATTAATATTAATGTAGTATAAGGAGGAAAACTTTAGAAGATGGCACAAATTAAAGAAAAACCAAAGCAAAGAGATGTAAATCTTAAAAAAATTAAAATAAATAAATTTAAACAATATGCAATGCAGGTTTTTTTGCTATCTTTAATAATATTTATCCTAATATTTTGTACATATCAAATAATAAGGTTAGCTATAAATCCTAGTGATTCATTTTTAGTAGAACAAGGAACTGTAGAACAAGGAGAAAGTCTTATAGGTTATGTAATTAGAGAAGAAAAAGTTATACAAAACACCGAAAATCAAAACAAGTTAGTACAAATAAAAAATGATGGCGAAAGAGTTTCAGTAGGAGAAGAAGTATTTAGATATGAAGCAACAAATGAACAAGAACTAAATCAAAAAATTAAAGATTTGAATATTCAAATACAAACAGCAATGGAAGGCCAAATAGAGCCACCTTCAAGTGATATTAAAGCACTAGAAAAGCAAATTGAAAATAAAATAAATGGAATACAAAATAAAAACAATTTACAAGAAATAAAAGAATATAAAGCAGATATTAATAGCTATGTCACAAAAAAAGCTAAAATATCAGGGCAGCTTAGTCCAGCAGGAACATATATTAATAATCTAATAAATGAAAGAATTAACCTTGAAACAGAGCTAAAAAACAGTTCGAAATATGAAAAAGCACCAATGGGAGGAATTGTATCATATAGAGTAGATGGGTTAGAAGAAACATTAACACCACAAAATTTTGATAATGTAAGTAGTAAAATGCTTGAAGACCTTAATTTAACAACAGGACAAATAGTAACAACTAGTGATAAAATGGGCAAAATAATAAATAATTTTGAATGTTATATTGCAGTTGAAACAAAAAATAATGATGTACAAATTGGAGATAAAGTAAAAATTAGATTGGCAACAAATCAAGTAATACCAGCGAAAGTTGAATACATAAAACAAGAGGAAAAAGATAAATTAATAATACTGAAAATAACACAAGGAGTTGAATACTTAACTAACTATAGAAAAATTTCATTAGAGTTAATATGGTGGGAGCAAACAGGCTTAAGAGTTCCAAACACAAGCATAATATATGAAAATGGATTAAGCTATGTAATTAGAACAAAATCACGGAGTTTTAAATAAAATACTTGTGAAAGTTGTAAAAGACAATGGCAAATATTCTATAATAACAAACTTCAAAACTGAAGAGCTAAAAGAAATGGGATATAATATACAAGAAATAAAAAACATGAGAAAAATAACCATTTATGATGAGATTTTAGCTAATCCAGATATTGAAAAAATTGGCAAAGATTTAAACTAAATACAAGGTAGTTCCTTTATTAAAAGGAATTACCTTTTGTTTTATTCTAGGATGTTTGAATTCCTTACGTACCATATTTAATAAAACTTGTCCTTTACGATAACCATGTATTATAACAACTTCCATTATATCATCAGGCAAAGTTTCAAATAACTTATCTAAATAATAGCGAGCCTCGTTAAGCTCCATATTATGCAAATCTATAGTAACTCGTTTATCCTCTGGAATTAATAAATCGTCTAACATAAACACCCTCCATTAACTAAAAGTATTATAGCATAAAGTGTGTAAAAATAAAAGTTCCCTGACTTTACTTTTTGGAAAATTAATGATAAAATGGCAATAGCTTGAATATTATTAAAATAGGAGATGAAAATGAAGGATATACATAGTAAATTAGTAGAAATAATTGATAAAAATAGAATTTTTCAAAATGAAATGATGAAAAAGCATACTTCCTTTAAAATAGGAGGCCCTGCGGATTTTTTCATTATAATAGAGAGTGTAGAAGAATTAAAAGCCGTTTTAAAATTTGCCAAAGAGCTTGATATTCCTGTAACGTGCATTGGCAATGGTTCAAATTTGCTTATTAAGGATAATGGAATTAGAGGCTTGACAATAAAGTTGGATTTTAAAGATTTAACAATAAATGAGGATGAAATTGAAGCTGGTGCAGGTGTACCAATACCAGTGTTAGCTAGAAAAGCTTATGAAAATGGTTTATCTGGTTTGGAGTTTGCAAGTGGAATTCCGGGAACTTTAGGTGGTGCAATAAAAATCAATGCAGGTGCTTATGGGGGTGAGTTTAAAGATGTAGTTGACTTTACTACATACTTGGATAATAATTTACAAGTACATACAGTGTCTAATGAGGATCAAAATTTTTCATATAGAAATAGCAGATTTAATAACACAGATGATATAATTATTTCTGCAAAAATGAAACTAAAGAAAGAAAATAAAGATATAATAAAAGCTAAAATGGATGAATTATCAGCAAAAAGAAAAGATAAACAGCCTATAAATTTTCCAAATGCAGGAAGCGTTTTTAAAAGAAAAAATGAATATATTGCAGCTGAAGTTATAGACAAATGCGGATTAAAGGGATATAATATTGGAGATGCTTATATTTCAGATTTACATGCTGGATTTATAGTAAACAAAGGAAATGCTACGGCACAAGATGTTATTCAGCTTATTGAATACATAAAAAATACTGTACATGAAAAATATAATATAAATTTAGAATTAGAAATAAAGGTAATAGGTGAATAAAAAATGAAAAGTTTTTTTGGATGGCTAAAAAATAGTACAAAAATTAAAAGATGGATAGTATTAATGATTTTAGGTATGTTACTTGCGTGTTATGGATTTTCACAAATAATAGCATCAAAAGATCCATTAGTATTAACAGATTTAATAAGAATAGTAGTAACATTTGTAGTCGGTATTACTGCATTTACAGTAGGTTTAGTATTCATACAAAAAAGAACATTAGAACTTGCTGTTTTACAAGATGCTAAAAATATACGAGAATTAGGAGACACAAAAGATAAGGGACCTAAAATAGTAGTAATAGGTGGAGGGGCTGGATTAAATAGAGTACTTAAAGGTTTAAAAAATTATACAAATAATTTAACAGCTATTGTTACAGTATCTAGTTATGGAAACCATACAAAAAGAAAACCAACAGATGATATAAGAAATAGTATAATTGCATTAGCAAAAGATAGTAATGAAATGGAAAAATTAATGAACTTACCTAATAGAGATAATACTTTTGGTGATACATATTTAGAAGCAATGGAAAAATTAAACAAGGATTTAGCAAAAGGAATTGAAAAGAGCAACAGTGTACTTGCTATGGTAGGCAAGGTGCTACCTGCAACTTTAGATGAAATGCGTATTTGCGTTGAACTTGAAGATGGAACCGTTATAGAAGAAAAAGAAAAAATTTCTGCAATAACAACAAATAAAGTTACAAAAATAAACAGAGTGTTTATTAAACCAACAAATTGTAGGACAACACCAGGAATTGTTGAAGCAATAAAAGATGCTGATGCAATAGTAATAGCACCAGGTTCATTGTATACAAGTGTAATTCCAAATTTATTAATAAAAAATGTTGCAAAAACAATTAGAGAAAGCAAAGCATATAAAATTTACGTTGCAAATATTATGACAGAAAGTGGACATACAGATGATTATGCATTATCAAATCATATACAAGCAATTATAGACCATACAGGAAATAAAATAATTGATTATTGTATCTGTGATAATGGAGATATTGTACCAGAAATATTAAGAAAATATAACAAAGCAGGAGCAAGCTTAGTAGAGATTGATAAGCAAAATATTAAGGGTGTGAACTTATTAAAAGCAGATGTATCATGCACAGAAGGCGAATTTATTAGACATAATCCAGATTTAATTGCAAAACAAATAATAGAAATAATTGTTAATGATTTAAAATTTAAAGATAAGAAAACAGATGAAAGATTTGTACTATTAAATGCAAAATTGAAAGAAGCAAAGAAAAAATACAAAATGAAAAGAAAACCAAAACATACAAAGGAAAAAGTGGTAAGAGGTAAAAGCAAATTTAGCAGTAAATATCAAGATAGAATAGAATCAATAAGAGAAAGCGAGCAAACAACAAACATAAATAAGAAAATATATGAAAAAGCAAAGAAAATGACTGACGAAGAAGAAAAAAACGAAAAGGAAAAATTTTTGAAAGAAATGAAGGCTAATAAAGGTAAAAAATATAGTAAATAACTATATCAAAATAGCAAAGGAAAAGCATTTTGAAGGAGGAAAAAACTAATGAAATTAGAAAAAGAACAATTAGAGCTAAAAGACGGAATAACTAAAGAATGGCTTATAACAAATGGAATAGGTGGATATGCTTCATCTACGGTTTTAGGTATTAATACAAGAAAATACCATGGCTTACTAGTAGCACCATTAACACCACCGGCCAGAAGATTTGTAATTCTATCTAAAATTGATGAAAGTATTGAAATTGAAGGGAAAAAATATAATCTATACTCAAATATATGTAAAAATTACATATCCGATGGTTATAAATATTTAGAAAGTTTTGAAAAAGAATATATGCCAGTTTTTACATATAAAGTTGGAAATGTAAAAATCTATAAGATTATATGTATGGAATATGGCAAAAACACAGTTTGTGTATTGTATAAAATAAAAAATGAAGGACCAAAAGCAAAATTTACAGTAACTCCAATAGTAAATTTTAGAGACTTCCATACAATGAGCACAAACCATGAGTTTAATATAAAACAAGAAATCAAAAATTTAAAAGTTAAATTAAATATTGATGAAAATTCAAACAACCCTGTGTATTTGTATATGTCAAAAGGCAAATACATACAACATTTTAATGATACCTTTTTCAATATGTATTACACAGAGGAAGAAAAAAGAGGTTTCTTCCCAGAAGAAAATCATGCAGTACCAGGAAGATATGAGATAGAGCTAGAAGAAAACTCTCGGTACAGAAGTTAGCTTTATATGCTCTTTAGAAGAAAACATAGAGGAAATAAATGCAAGAACAGTTATAAATAAAGAAATAATAAGAATAAATGAATTAATGTATAAAACAGACTTTATAGATGCAAAAGAGGACATTACAAAAGCCTCAAAAGAAAGACTAGAAGAATTGAAAAACTTAAAGGCATTTTGCATAGCAATAGATAATTTTGTTGCTTTTAGACCAAGTTTTGGTTACCATACAATAATTGCAGGTTATCCATGGTTTTTGGATTGGGGAAGAGACGCATTAATTGCATATGAAGGACTTTTATTAAAAACTAATAGATATAATATTGCAAAAGAAGTGCTATTAACTCTTACCAGAGATATAAAATTTGGCTTAGTACCAAATGGATATTCAGGTTATGATAATAGACCTTTATATAACAGTGTAGACAGTTCACTACTTCTATTTGAACAAGTACATAAATACTTAAAATATACAGGTGATTATGAATTTATAAAACAAAGTATTTATACAAAATTAAAATCTATAATAGATAACTATTCAAAAGGAATAGACATAGATAATAACAATATTTTCTTAGATGAAGACGGATTAATTTCATCTGGTACAGAATATACTCAAAACACCTGGATGGATGCAAAATATGAAGGACATTGCTTTACCCCTAGAAACGGTAAGGCCGTTGAAGTAAACAGCCTATGGTATAATAGCTTAAAAATAATGGAAGAATTATGCAAGAAATTTGGAGACAAGAAGGAAGCAAAAATTTATGAAAAAATGGCTGAAACATGCAAAAAATCATTTGAAGAGAAGTTTTTTAATCCAAAGAAAAAGTGCCTTTATGATGTTATAGGAGATGACAAAGTAAGACCAAATCAGTTGTTTAGTATAGCTCTAACTTATCCAGTATTAGAGCCAAATTCAGAAAATGCCAAAAATATGATGAGTGTTGTTGAAAAGAAATTATTAAACAAGTATGGATTAAAAACATTAGCAAAAGGTGAAAAAGGATATGTAGATACTTATGAGGGAGATTCCTTTAGAAGAGATTCAAGCTATCACCAAGGAATAACATGGCCATGGCTTTTAGGAATATATTATGATGGCTTAAAAAATATGCTAAAAGAAGAGAAAAACAAAAAGAACAAAGAAGAATTAAAACAAAAAATTCAAGACTTTAGAGAACAAACAAAAAATACATTCTTGAAAGAAATAAGCGAGAGAGGCTGCATAGGACAAATAAGTGAATTATATGATTCAAGAAAACCATATTTGCCTAAGGGTGCAGTAGCTCAGGCTTGGAGCGTAGCAGAAATATTTAGAATAATATACGAAAACTAAATAAGGAGAAAAACAATGAGAATACTAGGCATAGACCCAGGGTATGCAATAACTGGATACAGTATAATAGATTATGTTGGAAACAAGTTCAAATTAATAGATTCAGGTGCAGTAACAACAAATGCAGGAGTTTCATTTCCACTAAGGCTTACAAAAATATTTGATGATATTGGAATGATTATTGATGAGTACAAGCCAGATGCCATATCAGTGGAAGAGTTGTTCTTTAATAACAACCAAAAAACTGCTATAAATGTTGCACAAGCAAGAGGTATAATACTAACAGTGGGATGCAAGAAAAACATTCCAACTTATGAGTATACGCCACTTCAAATAAAACAAGCAGTAGCAGGATATGGAAGAGCAGATAAAATACAAGTACAAAAGATGGTAAAAACAATACTAAATGTAGAAAAGTTACCAAAGTTAGATGATACAACAGATAGCATGGCAGCTGCAATATGCCATGCACACTCAGCTAAATTTTCGCAAAAACTATAGTTAAATAAAGGAAAAAGAAAGTATGCAAATAGAGGAACTTGAAAGAAATTTAAAAACAGGTAAAACAGATAATATATACCTGTTATATGGCGAAGAGCAATATTTGATTGAACAATGTGTAAAAAAAATAAAGAAAAATTTTGGTGAGTTAGTTAATGGAATAAATTATATTCAAATAGATGATAAAAATGTAGAAAAACTAATACAAGATATTGAAACACCGGCATTTGGTTATCCTAACAAATTGATTATAGTAAAAAATTCTGGACTATTTAAGAAGGAAACTCGAGGGAAAAAGAAGGAAGAAAAAACAATTAAGAAAACTCAAAAAAGTCTAACATTACAAGAGAAAATTGCAATATATCTAAAGGAAAATGCAGATACGATAAAGGAATCAAATGTAATTGTGTTTGTAGAGCAGGAAGTTGCGGCAAATGAATTACAAAAAACATTGCAGAGCATAGGAACTGTTTGTGATGCTGAGAAATTAAAGCCAGCTCAAATATCAAAAAGAGTTAAAGCAATATGTAATGCGTATAAAGTAAATATTGATGATGAAACAGTGAATTATTTTATTGAAACTTGTGGAACAAGTATGTTAAACCTAATAAATGAAATTAGAAAACTAATTGAGTATGCGGGGGAAAATGGAACAATATCAACAGAAGCAATAGACAAACTATCAATAAAAGAGCTGGACTCTGTAATATTTGATTTAACAGATAATTTAGGCCAAAAAAGAATAAAAGAAGCTTTGCAAATATTAAAAGAGTTACTTTATAATAAGGAGCCAATACAGAAAATTTTAATAACATTATATAATCATTTGAAGAAGATTTATTTAACAATATTGGCGGATGAATATAGGGTAAATGTGGCAGAGGCTTTAAGTTTAAAGCCAAATCAAATGTTTTTGATTACAAAATACAAAAGGCAGGCAAGTTATTTTAAAAAGAATGAATTGAGAAATATATTGCAAGAGTTAATAGATTTAGATTATAGAAGTAAGCAGGGAAAAATTGATGTAAATATAGGTTTAGAAGCAATATTATGTATGATTTAAGGTGAGGGAAATAGAGGAAGAGAGGTTAAATATTACAATTATATTACAAATTGCAAAAATGGTTGCAATTTGTAATTTTTTATTATAAAATAAATTAAAGTAAAATATGGTATATATTTGTGAAAGTATATACTGGGAAACAAAGGAGAGAGTTCATGGAACAAACAATGGTTAAAACCTTTGATACTGTAGAGAGAGAGAGAGAGAGAGAGAGAGCTATAATCTAAAAAATAAACCAAGCATAAATTTTTATGCTTTATTAAAGTTGTACGCAAGAGATGGATAGGTCTGTCTCTTTTTTGCATGCAAAAAATTAATTTTAAGTGTATTTATATATTTTTTCTCAAATGGAAAGTCAAGGCACGAGGGTCTTAGCCGCAGAAGAAACGGGTATTCCCTTAAGGTGCCAGAAGCCTCATTGACTTTTCATTTTCGAAATAAATATATAAAAACAAGCACAAAGTAGCCAAACGCAGGAGCTTTTGTATTTAGAAAAAAATCGAAGACCCCCGAAAAACATCGTAGGCGTATCAAACGTGGGTTCGATTTTAAATAAATACAAAACTCCGACGAGATTTGGCGGACTAGAAAGAAAAAATAAAAGAAGGAGAGAGTTGAAAATGAGAAGAGACAAAGGTATAACGTTAGTAGCGTTAATAATAACAATAGTAGTAATGCTAATACTAGTGGCAGTAAGTGTGAATGTAATAGTAAATAGTGACTTAATAGGCCACGCAGAGAAAATAGGGGATGCATATAAAAATGCAATAGCAGAGGAAGAAAGATATAATCCAAGCATAGGAAATGGAAAAACATTAGAAGATTATATGAAAGACGCAAAAATAGTAGAAGAAATACATAATTGGGTAAGAACAGGAGATAACTTAACATGTAAATGTAACCAATGTACAGAAAATGGAGCAAAACCAGAAGGAAGAACAGTAACAATAGGGCAACAATTAAATTACACAAAAACAGGAACAGGAAGTTCTAAAATATCAGGAGATATGAGTGGAGTAAAGCAAGGAATTGCAGATGGAAACTTAACAGCAGCAGATTTTGGAACAGATGGAGAACAAACAATAAATAAAGATGCAGAAACAAAATGGGTAGTATTAGGAGCAAAAGATGTAAACGAAAGCGGAACAAATGAAACATTATTATTAACAACACTAAAACCAACAACAAAAAAGATAGTGCTATATGGAGCAGCAGCATACAACAATGGACCAACAGAAATAAATAGAATGTGTAGAGAATTATACGGAAAAGATGCAAGAGGCATGACGATAGAGGATGTAAATAATTGCTTAGGCTACACAAATCCAAAAGGAATATATTATGATAAAAGCGGAAAAATACAAACAGCAAATAATATAACAACAAAACTAATTAACTTACCAGAAGAAATATGGAACGCAATAAAAGATAATCATCAAACACCAGATGGAAGAGACACAGAGGCAGCACTAGGAGAATATCTATTAGATGGATATTTTTATAGTATTTCGTCAACAGAAGTAACAGACGCAAGAAAAAATTTAATTCTAGCATCAAATACAACATATTGGCTGGCTTCTCGTGGTGTCAGTGCGTATGCTAATCGCGGTTATGCTATCTTTGGCCCAGGGGCTGTGCGTGGAGGCATTGCGTACTCTTGCGGCGGCGCCTTCCGCTCTGATGGCTATGTGCGCGACAATGAGCTTGGGCTTCGTGCTGTAGTTTCTCTAACATCTCAAATCCCAGAAGTTGGAGAAATAATCTAAGAATAAAGTAAAAAAATCTTACCATGCCCAGTGTAGTGTGACTGTGTAGGTTACACTACACTATCAATACAACGCAAAATAATCTACAGCCCATTCTGTAAAAATTATTGCTAAATATGGATAAATATGTTATAATATGAAATGAAGTAGCAAAGGAAAAAGAGAGGGTGCCCTAAATGTTATTAATGGGAATAATATATATATTAATAATTGTAATATTTATATTAATGATGTTTGCTTATGTACAGATAAAAATAGCAGGTATGAATGTAAAGGATTTTTACAGTTTTATAGAAGCAAACCAAATGTTGGATAAGTTATATAAGTTTTCAAAAAAGTATGAAAAATTAAGTAGTCAAGATCAAATAATCTTCTTAGCAGAGGCAGAAAAGGTGTTTAGTGCTTTTGATAAGGTGCCAGATGCTTTGTGGGAAGAGGAGTATCAAAAGTATATGGATGTATTGGATAGATACAAAAATATTAAAATTGTTAGATGGGAACAAAGCTAAAAATTAGTAAGCAAAAGCGTTTACTAATTTTTTTTTATGTGATAAAATGTATGTGAAAGTGAAGGTGAAAGCCAGATGGCTTGGACTAAGGAACAGGAAAAGGCAATATACCAAAAAGGTAATAATATATTAGTTGCAGCAGCTGCTGGTAGTGGAAAAACGGCAGTATTGGTTGAGAGAATAATAAATAAAATTACAAATGAAAATATAGATGTAGATAAACTCTTGGTTGTAACTTTTACCAATGCAGCAGCTACTGAAATGAGAGAACGTATATTGGACGCTATATATAGTAAGTTAGAAAAAAATCCAAATGATTTAAGACTACAAAGGCAAATTGTTTTACTTAATAAATCTCATATATCAACAATTCATGCTTTTTGTTTGGAGGTTATAAAAAATAATTTCTATAAAACAAATATATCTCCAAACTTTAGGTTAGCAAATACTCCAGAAATTGAATTGTTGAGAATGGAAGTTTTAGAAGATGTATTTAATGATTTATATGAAGAGAATAATGAGGATTTTAAAAAGCTAATTGATACATATTGTGGCTATAGAGATGATGATAATTTAAAAGATATAATAATGAAAATATATAAATTTATACAAAGTATGCCATACCCTGAAGAGTGGCTAAAAACTCAAGTTGAAAAGTTTAATTTAACTACTGATCAAGACTTTTCTAATACATTATGGGGGAAAATAATAATTGAAGAGGCAAAAAAACAAGTAACAAACTATATTTGTTCCTTGAAGAGTATAAGTAATGAACTAAAACAAGATGAAGAGCTTGAAAAATGGTATATATGTATTGCTGAGGATATAGATAAACTAGAAAAAATCTTTCAATTTGATAAATGGGATGATATATATGAATACCTTAATCAATTATCTTTTGATACTTGGCCAACTAAAAGAAATTTTGTTTCAGAAGTAAAAGATAAAGCTAAAATTATAAGAGATAAGGCAAAAGAAAGCATTTTAACAGGTCCAAGTTCAATAAAAAACAAAATATTTATATATAAATCTCATCAGGCAAATTTAGATATTTATGCAATGTACCAAATACTAAAAGAAATACAAGAGATTATTATAAAATTTTCAAATGAATATAGGAAAAGTAAATTAGAAAAAAATATTATAGACTTTAATGATATTGAGCATTTAGCTCTTCAAATATTAGTAGAAAAAAACGAAGAGGGAGAATATATACCAACAGATGTTGCAAAAAGCTACCAAAAAATGTTTGAAGAAATTGCCATTGATGAGTACCAAGATAGTAACTCTATACAGGAAGAAATTTTAAAACAGGTTTCAAGAGGAAACAACATTTTTATGGTTGGAGATGTTAAGCAAAGTATATATAAATTTAGACAAGCAAAGCCAGAAATGTTTTTGGAAAAATATAACACATACGAAGAAAATAAAATTCAGCTATTTGCCAACTTTAGAAGTAGAAAAAATATATTGGACTTAACAAATACAATTTTTGAGAATATTATGAGCAAAGATTTTGGAAGTATTGAATATAATAAAAACGAATTTTTAAATGTTGGTGTTCCATATTTAGAAACAGATAAAAAGATTTTTGAAAAAGCAGAATTACATATAATAGATGGAAACGAAGTGAGAAATAATGAAGAAGAGGAACAAGACCAGCAAGAGGAAGTGCTTGAAAAAACTGAAATAGAAGCAAAACTTGTTGCAAAAAGAATTAAAGAACTTATGCAAGGAGACTACTTTGTGTTTGACAAAAAGAAAGGGTATAGAAAATTACAATTTAAAGATATTGTAATATTACTTAGAAAAACTTCAAAAACTGCACCAATATATGAAAAAGAATTAACAGATATAGGCTATCCTGTTTTTAGTGATATAGGAACAAATTATTTTGAAACAATAGAAATACAAACAATAATGAGCCTGCTAAAAATAATTAGTAATCCAGATAATGATATTGCACTTGTAACAGTATTAAGGAGCCCAATAGGTAAGTTTACAGATAATGACTTAATAGAAATAAGAATGGAAAACCAAAATTTATCATTTTACAATGCAATGCTTACAAGCAATGTGCATAAAGAAAAAATTAATAACTTTTTAGAAATGATAGAAGATTTTAGAACAAAAGAAGAATATTTAAAACTTGATGAACTAATTTGGTACATTTATAACAAAACAGGCTACTATAACTATGTAAGTCTCATGACAAATGGTGAAATTAAAACAGCTAATTTAAAAATGCTATTTGAAAAAGCAAAAGATTATGAAAAGGGAAGTTTTAAAGGATTATATAACTTTATAAACTTTATAGATAAAGTAACCAAAAACAATAATGATATGGGAGCTCCAAAGTTATTAGGAGAAAATGAAGATGTAATAAGAATAATGAGTATACATAAAAGTAAAGGACTAGAGTTCCCAGTAGTATTTTTATGTGGAACAGGAAATTGGTTTAACTTAACAGATTTAAACAACAGCATATTAATACATTCAGAGTTAGGATTAGGACCTAAATACATAAATTATGAAAGAAGAATTGCATATAATACTTTAGCCAAAGAGGCAATAAAGTGTGAAGCAAGAAAAGAAATGAAAGAAGAGGAAATGAGGCTTTTGTATGTAGCACTAACAAGAGCAAGAGAAAAGCTAATTATTACAGGTATAGATAGAAATTTAGAAAAGTCTATTCAAGACAAAAAAAGAATTTTGGATACAAATAATGGAAAACCAACAGATGCAATGCTCCAAGGGGCGAAAGCTCTAATAGATTGGCTTGAAATTGTAAATTTATCATCAGACAAAATGAAAGACCTAATAGATGTATATGAATACAAGAAAAATGATAATTTTGAAATTGAAAAAGTTAAAACAAATGATGAAAAAATAGAAATAGAAAAACGAAAAATAAATCCAAAAATAAATGAAATACTAACCTGGAAATATCCAAACATACAAGATACAGTAATAGAAGGGAAAAGCTCAGTAAGTAAACTTTCAAAGAAAGAAGAAACAGAGTTAAATGCTCAAATGAAAAAGCCAAAATTTCTAAGCGAAGAATTGAGTTTAAGCAAAGCAGAAATAGGAACAACAGTACACTTGATAATGCAAAAACTAGATTTTAATGAACAATACACAATGGAAAAAATAGAAGAACTATTGGAAGAATTAAAACAAAAAGAAATAATCACAGAAAAACAAAAACAAGCAATTCCAAAACAAAATATATTAAAGTTTACTCAAAGTGATTTGTTTTGCGAAATATCTAAGGCTAGTAAAGTATATAAAGAACAACCATTTTATATCAACATACCAGTAAAAGAAATATACAACAATTCTTCAAAAGAAAATGTACTCGTACAAGGAATAATTGACTTATACTTCGAAACAAAAGAAAATCAGATTATATTAGTGGACTACAAAACAGATTTTGTGCCAGAAAATGATGAAAATTACCTAAAAGAAAAATATAAAGACCAACTACAACTATACAAAAAAGCACTAGAACAAGCTTTAAATAAACCAGTAAGCAAAACATATATTTATTCAACATATTTAGGAAAAAAATTAGGAATATTTGAATAAAAACAAGAAAATAGTTGTATACAAACTCTAATTCTTATGATAAAATATATCGTAAGAATTGGAGTTTTATTTATGGTAGCAGAAATTATAGTAAATAGATTAGCAAAGGATTTGAATAGAATATTTGATTATCTTGTTCCAAGTGATATGGAAAATGCCATAAAAATTGGGGCAAGAGTTTTTGTGCCATTTGGACCTAAAAATTCCCAAATTGAGGGGTTTGTTATTGGCTTTAAAAAGTCATCAGAATTTGCAAATAAGGAAATTACAAAAATTGAAGATTTTCCTTTAACAGAGGAAAATGTTGAGCTTGCTCGTATTATGGCTAGAAGATATTTTTGCAATATTTCAGAATGTATAAAGTTAATGCTTCCACCAGGTGAAAAAACAACAAATTTGGAAAATAGAATAAAAGATAAAGTTGCTAATTTTGTATACTTAAAAAAGGATGAAGACGAAATTGAATTAGATATTGAAATAGGCAAACTTAAAAATGCAAAACATATTAAGATTTTGCGTTTCCTAGAGGAAAATGATGGAACATATAAAGCAGATTTAGAAATGCTTATGGAGGTTTCAAGCTCTGTTTTAAAAACACTTGAGAAAAATGGGTACATTGAAATAATTGAACAAAAAATTGAGAGAAATCCATTTAAAGATAGAGAAATAAAAAGGGATAAACCTCTGCCATTAACAGAAGAACAACAGCAGGCTTTTGATAAAATAGATAAAAGCGGCTTTAATGAGTTTTTACTTTATGGTGTTACAGGCTCAGGAAAAACAGAAGTATATTTGCAACTTATCCAAAGTACCATTAACAAAGGCAAAAAAGCAATAGTACTTGTACCAGAAATTTCACTTACACCACAGATGGTAGATAGATTTTCTGCAAGATTTGGGGACTGTATATGTGTTATACATAGCAAATTATCTACAGGAGAAAGAAACGACCAATGGAAAAACATTAAAGAGCGGAAAATGTAAAATAGTAATAGGTGCAAGGTCTGCAATATTTGCACCAATAGATAATTTGGGAATAATAATAATTGATGAAGAACATGATACATCATATAAATCGGACATGGCACCTAGATTTAACGCAAAGGATATTGCAAAATATTTGGCAAAAAAATATGATATTCCAGTTGTTTTAGGAAGTGCAACACCAGATATTTCAACATATTATAAATCTAAAAATATTATAAGGCTTACTCGAAGAGCAAATAACTCAAACTTGCCAGAAGTAGAAGTGGTAGATTTAAGAAAAGAACTTGCAAATGGAAATCGCTCAATAATAAGTGAAAAGTTAAAAGAAGACATAGAAAAAAATTTAAGTAATAAAAAACAAACAATACTTTTTCTAAATAGAAGAGGTTTTTCAACATTTGTAATGTGCAGAGACTGTGGCTATACTGTAAAATGCAAAAGATGTGATATTAGTTTAACATACCACATAAAAGAGGATAAGCTAAAATGCCATTATTGTGGATATGAAATGAACAATATTAAAATATGCCCAAAATGCAAGAGCAAAAACATCAAGCACTTTGGAAGCGGCACACAGAAATTAGAAGAGCTTATAAACAAAATGTATCCTAATGCAACTACAATTAGAATGGATATAGATACAGTTAGCAAGAAAAATTCACATGAACAAATTTTAAATAAATTCAAAAACGAAAATATTGACATTTTAATTGGAACACAAATGGTAGTAAAAGGTCACCACTTTCCAAATGTAACATTAGTAGGAGTTATTGCAGCAGACAGTAGTTTGAATACAGGAGATTTTAGAGCAAATGAAAGAACATTTGACTTATTAGTGCAAGTAGCTCGGTAGAGCAGGAAGAGAAAAACTACCAGGTAAAGTAATAATACAAACATATTCACCAGAAAACTTTTGCATTGAATGTAGCAAAGAACAAGACTATGACAAGTTTTATGAAACAGAAATTGAATTAAGAAAAGAATTGAAATATCCGCCATTTTGCGATATAATATTATTTGGTATAAATTCTACTGATAAAGATGAGATAAAAAAAGCATCAGAAAAGTTATATAGAATACTAAAAAAATATGGACAAGAACAATTACAAATAATGCCACCATTACCAGCACCAATAGATAGAATAAAGTATAGGTATAGGTGGAGAATTATTGCAAAATGTAAATTAAATAATAAAATAATAGGTATTATAAATGAGTCATTAGAGGAATACTATAAGCAGAAGTTCAAAAAAACAAGAGTTATTGTAGATGTTAATCCTAATAATATGACTTAAATTAAAGAAGGGAGAATGGAATAATGGCAATTAGAACAATTAGAACAGAAGGAGACGAGATTTTAAAGAAAAAATCAAAAAAAGTCGAAGTAATTGATGAAAAAATAATAGAATTAATAAACGATATGATAGAAACATTGCATAAATATGAAGGAGTTGGGTTGGCTGCTGTTCAAGTTGGAATATTAAAACAAATTGTTGTAATACAAGAAGCGGAAGACAAACCAATACATGTAATAATTAATCCTGAAATAATATCACAAAGTGGAACACAAATAGTTGAAGAAGGATGCCTAAGTTTTCCAAATAAATTTGCAAAAATAGAAAGACCAGAAAATATTAAAATTAGAGCAATTAATGAAAAAGGCAAAAAAATAGAAATTTCAGGCAAAGGACTTTTAGCACAAGCAATAAGCCATGAAATAGACCACTTAAATGGAGAAGTATTTATAGATAAAATAATACCAGGAACACTAGAAATAATTAAACCAGAGAAGTAAGGAGATAAAAAATGTTAAACATAATTTTTATGGGAACTCCAGATTTTGCAAAAGAATCCTTGGAGGCAATATATAATGCAGGACACAACATAATTGCAGTTATAACAAATCCAGATAGACCAAAGGGAAGAGGAATGAAGATGATTGCATCCCCAGTAAAAGAATTTGCAGTAGAAAAAAATATTCCTGTTCTTCAACCAGAAAAAATAAGGGAAATAAAAGACACATTGGTACAATTAAATCCAGATTTATTCTGTGTTGTGGCTTATGGAAAAATCTTACCAAAAGATATATTAGACATTCCAAAAAAAGGTTCAATAAATGTACATGGTTCTCTTCTTCCTAAATATAGGGGAGCAGCACCAATACAATGGTCTGTTTTAAATGGAGATAAGAAAACAGGAATAACAACAATGTATATGGATGAAGGAATGGATACAGGAGACATGATTTTGCAAGAAGAAGTTGAAATAGGTGAAAATGAAACAACAGGAGAATTGTGGGAAAGATTATCTAAAATTGGAGCAAATCTTCTAGTAGAAACACTTAAAAAAATAGAAAATGGAACAGCTCCAAGAAAAAAACAACCTTCAGATTTCACAATGGCACCAATGTTAAATAAAGAAATGGCAAGAATAGACTGGGAAAATAAAACAGCAAAAGAAATTAAAAATCTAGTAAGAGGATTAAACCCAATAATGGGAGCATATACAACATACAAAGGTAAAAAAATTAAAATATGGAGAGCCGGATGTATAGAATTAAACGACTTTATAGAAGACCACCCAGAATTTAGTGAGTATGTTTCAAACTTAGAAAACATGGCAGAAGGAGCCGTAATATACTCAGACATAAAAAATGGACTATTTGTAAAAGCTAAAGAAGGAATACTTATATTGCAAGAAGTTCAAGCTGAAAATGCAAAGAAAATGTTAGTGCAAGATTTTCTAAGAGGAAATTTAATTCAAACAGGAGAAATTTTTGAATAAAAATAGGTAAAAAGTATGGAAGAAATTTGTGAAAAAATAGTAAGAAATTTAGAAAAACAAAATAGAACAATATCATTTATGGAATCATGTACAGGTGGTTTTTTAGCAAATAGCATAACAAACATATCTGGAGCTTCAAATGTATTAAAAGTAAGCTTGGTAACCTACTCAACTGTATATAAAGAAAAGTTTGGTGTTGACAAAAATATTATAGAAAATTATACTGTATATAGTATGGAAACTGCAAAGGAAATGGCAAAGAATGTAGCAAAATTTGCAGATAGCAACATTGGAGTGGGAATAACGGGAGAACTTGGAAATACAATTAATAAAGAACCAAAGGTATATTATTCAATTTATTTTAAAGACAAAAATGAGTATACTGACAGAATAGTATCACCCACAGGTAAAGAAAGATGTCAAATGAAAAAAGAAGTTGCAGAAAATGTTTTATTAGATATTCTAAAACTTTTATAAAAGCTTTTTCATGAAAGGAAAACAAATATGAATTATATAAATGAAAAATTGGAAGAATTTAATAATTGGCTTAAAAATAAAAAAGTTGCTATAATCGGCTTAGGAGTAAGCAATGGACCACTTATAGAATATATGCAAGAAAAACAAGGCATTGTTACAGTATTTGATAAAAGAAATGAAGAAAAAATAGATAATGATATTTTAAAAAAAATTGAAAAATACAAAATAGAAAAACATTTTGGCGAGAATTACTTGTCAAACTTAAAAGAATTTGATATAATCTTTAAATCACCATCATGTAGACCAGATTTACCAGAAATAGAAGCAGAAGTAAAAAGAGGAGCACGTCTTACATCAGAGATAGAATTAGTTTTAGAATTAGCACCTTGCAAAATAATTGCAGTAACTGGAAGTGATGGAAAAACAACTACAACATCATTAATATATGAAATTCTAAAAAGCAAATATAAGTGTTATTTAGGAGGAAATATAGGAAATCCGTTGTTTACACAAATTAAGGAGATGAGACCTGAAGATATTGTAGTATTAGAATTAAGTAGTTTTCAGTTAATGACAATGAAAAAAAGTCCAAATGTTGCAGTTATAACAAATGTAACACCAAATCATTTAGATATACATAAATCTTATGAAGAATATATAAATGCGAAAGCAAACATATTCAAAAATCAAGATGAAAACGATAAACTTGTATTAAATTATGATAATGATATAACAAGAAATTTTGCAAAAACAGCAAAATCAAGGATTACATTTTTTAGCAGTAAAGAAAAATTGGATAATGGAGTAATTTTTGATAATGGAATTGTTAAAATAGCAGAAGATGGACTTAGAAGACACATACTAAAACTAAAAGATACAAAATTAAGAGGAATACATAATGCTGAAAATATATGTGCAGCAATAGCAGCAACAAATGAGCTTGTAGATATTGAAACTCAAACAAAAGCCATATTAGGATTTGAAGGAGTAAAACACAGATTAGAATTTGTAAGACAAATAAATGGAAACAAGTGGTATAATGATTCAATAGCATCAAGCCCAACAAGAACAATAGCAGGTTTAAACTCTTTTGAAGAAGACATTGTATTAATAGCAGGAGGATATGATAAACATTTAGACTATGAACCGATTGCTGAACCAATACTAAAAAAAGTAAAAACACTAATTTTAATTGGGCAAACATCAACAAAGATATTTAATGCAGTTAAGCAAAAGGAAGAAGAGCAAAATGTTAAAATAGATATATATAAAGCAAATACCTTAGAAGACGCAGTACAAAAAGCCAAAGAATATGCAAAGCCAAATCAAGTAATACTATTTTCACCAGCAAGTGCAAGTTTTGATATGTTTAAAAATTTTGAGGAAAGAGGAAATAAATTTAAAGAATTAGTAAAAAATTTGTAAAGGAGGAATGAACATGGTAATTGATTCAAAAGGAAAAATGTTTGAAGAGAGAAGAAAAAAAGACAGAAGATCAGGAGAAGATAGAAGAAAAGAAAACGAAAAAGTAATTGAGAATAAAAGAAAAGAAGACAGAAGAAAAAATGATAGAAGAGATCCAAAAAATTCTTACAAAGTATAACAGGGCTTAAAAATAGCCCTAAACATCCCGATGTGGCGGAACTGGCAGACGCACACGACTCAAAATCGTGCGGGAAACCATGTGGGTTCGAGTCCCACCGTCGGGACCATAATAAAAAGTCAAAGTTTTGCTTTGACTTTTTTAGAGAAACACAAAAGTGGGACTCGAAAAGGAACGTGCCAAGTTTAGGCTGGTTAAGGCCAGCCTAAACGCAGGTAAAAATAGTCCGGTGGACTATTTTTGTGACGCGAGGGCGAGTGGTCCCACCGTCGGGACCAGAATAAAAAAATGCAATTTTTTTGAAAAAATTAAAAAAATTTTCAAAAAACTATTGCATTTTTATTTTTTATAGTATACAATGGTAGCGAAGTGGGGAAAAGTGGTAGAAAGTGGTAACCGAAAAAAGAGGTGAAAAGTTTTGTTAATAGGTGAATATGCACACTCAATCGATACAAAAGGTAGATTAATAATGCCAGCAAAGTTAAAAGACGACATAGGAGAGAATTTTGTAATTACCAAAGGTTTAGATGGATGTTTGTTTGTGTATTCAAAAAAAGAATGGCAAAACTTTGAAGAAAAATTAAGAACTTTTCCACTTACCAACAAAGATGCTAGAGCTTTAATGAGATTTTTCTTAGCAGGAGCAATGGAATGTGAGATAGATAAGCAAGGAAGATTTCTAATAGCAAGCAATTTAAGAGAGTTTGCAGGGCTTGAAAAAGAAGTAGTCATAATAGGTGTTCTAAATAAAATAGAAATTTGGAGCAAAGAAAAATGGCTAGAATATAGTGAAAAAGAAAATAATGAAGCAGATGACATTGCAGAAAAAATGGCAAACTTAGATTTAGGTATATAACTTGCAAAAGTTTATATAGAAAACTAAAGATAAAGTATTAATAAACAAAAGAACTATTTAAAACTAAAGAGTAAAAAAACAAAAGATTGAAAATAAACAAAGAAAAACAAAAGATATTATTAAAAAACGAAAAAAACGATAGCACATATTAAACAACCAACAAAAACAAAAGATAAAAATTTTAACAATACAAAAGAAAAGAAGAAACAAAAGAAAAAAATATTTTTAAGGAAATGATACAAATGAGTAAAAAACATCTACAAAAGCCAAACCGTTACAAACTAAAGATTTTAATTAGCATACAATAGGCAGCAGTTGGTATAAGCATTTGCCAACTGCTAAAGTGTTGTTAAAAAACAATGAATTAGAGGTTGAAGATAAATGAAAGAATTTGAGCATATTCCTGTATTACTGAATGAATGTATTGAAGGATTAAACATAAGAAAAAATGGAATATATGTAGATGGTACTTTAGGAGGAGCAGGGCATAGTAAAAAGATAGCAACAGCTTTAGAAAATACTGGAACTCTTATAGGAATAGACAGAGATGAAGAAGCAATAAAAAAAGCAAAAGATACACTAAAACAATTTACTAATGTTATATATGTTCAAGATAATCATGATAATATTAAGGAAATAATAGAAAAACTTAATATAGATAAAGTTGATGGAATTTTATTAGATTTAGGAGTTTCATCATATCAAATAGATGAAGAAACAAGAGGATTTAGCTACATTAAGAATAGTCCACTAGACATGAGAATGGATAGAACTCAAGAATTAACAGCAGAAAAGGTAGTAAATGAATATCCGGAAGAAAAACTTGCAGATATAATTTACAAATACGGAGAAGAAAAATTTTCAAGGGTAATAGCAAGAAAAATTTGCGAATATAGAAAAACAAAACGAATAGAAACAACAGCAGAACTAGTGGAAATAATAGAAAAATGTGTTCCAAAACAAGCTCAGGTAGGACATCCAGCAAAAAGAACATTTCAAGCAATTAGAATAGAAGTAAACAATGAAATAGAACCATTATACAACACAGTAATTAATGCAATAGATACATTAAAAGCAGGTGGAAGATTATGTGTAATAGCATTTCATTCTTTAGAAGACAGAGCAGTTAAAGAAGCTTACCAAGATAGCATAGGAAAATGTACATGCCCACCAGATTTACCATACTGTGTATGTGGAAACAAGCCAAAAGGAAAAATAATTACTAAAAAACCAATTTTACCTACACAAGAGGAAATGGAAAATAATTCAAGAAGCAGAAGTGCAAAATTAAGAATATTTGAAAAATTTTAAAAGGAGGTGCAAATAATGGCTAGAGGTTATAGCAGATATGAATATGAAACAAGTCCAAGAAAACTAGAGCCTTATTATGCATCTAAGAAAAAAGAAACAGACAATAAAAAGCAAAAAGATAAAAAAGCAAAAGCTACGAAAAAACAACAAGAAGAAGCAAAATTAAAAGCAAAAATTATGATGTTTTTATCTATCACATTTGCAATTCTTTTTGCAATAACATATAGAAACGCTCAAATTGATGAAAACTTTGAAAAAGTACAGTCTTTAAAATCAGAACTTGCAACAGTAGAAAAGGAAAATGCACAACTAGAAGTATCAATAGAAAGTAGCTTAAACCTTACAAACTTAGAACAGCAAGCAAGAAGTATATTAGGAATGCAAAAGCTAACAAACAAGCAAACAGAGTATGTTTCACTTCCAAAAACTGACTATATTGAAGCAGCAACAGAACAAGTAGTTATTGAAGAAAACAACGGAATACTAAAAACAATAGGAAATTACTTAACCAAGCTTTTTAAATAGTTATAAAACACACCATTTTGAATAAAATCAAAAGAGGTGTTTTTTTATGTGGTTTTCGGATGTTGGAAGAAAAAGAAGATTAAGAAATATGCTCTTTGTTATACTCATTGTTCAAATTGCATTAATTACAAGAATAGGTTTTATACAAATAGTTCAAGGCTCAGAGCTTCAAGCAATGGCATATAGCCAGCAAACATTAAATAGAGCCATTAATCCAAAACGTGGTAGAATACTCGATAGAAGTGGAAATATAGAATTAGCTGTAAGTGCAAGCACAGAAACAGTTTCAATTAATCCAACTAATATATCAAAAGATAACAAAGAAAAAGTTGCAAGAGCTATGGCTGATATTTTTGAGCTAGATTATGAGAAAATTTTAAAAAAAGCAAATAAAAGAACATCAATAGAAATAATAGTAAAAAAAGTTGATAAAGAAAAAACAGATAAATTAAGAATTTGGCTGAATGAAAATAACATAAGTGCAGGTGTTAACATAGATGAAGATACTAAAAGATATTACCCATATAGTACGCTAGCTTCAAATATTATAGGATTTACAGGTAGTGATAATCAAGGATTGGAAGGATTAGAGAGCTACTACGATGATACATTAAGAGGATCACAAGGAAAAATTTTAAAACTTACGGATGCAACTGGAACAGATATGGGAATAGAGGGAGAAGATTACATTGCAGCAGAAAACGGTGATGACATTGTACTTACAATAGATATGACAATTCAATCAATAGCAGAAAAATATTTAAAACAAGCATGTATAGATAATGTTTGTACAGATGGTGGAAATGTTATAATAATGAACCCTAAAAATGGAGATATTCTAGCAATGGCAACATATCCAAATTACGACTTAAACTCTCCATATCAAATAAATAATGAGGAATTAAAAGCTGTTTGGGATACTTTAAGCGGAGGAGAAAGAAGCAATTATTTACTTCAAATGTGGAGAAATAAAGCAATATCAGATACTTATGAACCTGGTTCAACATTCAAATTAGTTACATCTTCAGCTGCTTTGCAAGAGGGAATTACTGATACAGATAAAGCAGGAGAATTTAATTGTTCAGGTTCAATAACAATAGCAGGAGCAAGAATAAAATGCTGGAGATATTATAGACCACACGGAAGCCAAAGCTTAAGACAGGCGTTAATGAATTCTTGCAACCCAGTATTTATAGGCATTGGGCAAAAACTTGGAATTCATACATATTATAATTATTTGGAAAAATTTGGACTTCTATCAAGAACTGGAATAGACATACCTGGAGAAGCAAACAGCATTTTCCTAAAAGAAGAAAAAGTAGGACCAGTAGAACTTGCAACAATTAGCTTTGGGCAGAGATTTGAAATAACTCCAATACAGATGGCAAAAATTGTAGGAACGATTGCAAATGGTGGAACAGCAGTGCATCCAAGACTTGTAAAGTCTATAATAGATTCTAAAACTGGAGAAAAAAAGGATATAACAATAGAAGAAGGAGAGCAAGTTATATCAAAAGAAAATGCAGAAAAAGTATTAAGCATGATGCAATCAGTTGTAGATGAAGGAACAGGAAAAAATGCTCGAGTTGAAGGATATAATGTAGGAGGAAAAACGGGAACTTCAGAAGATGGGGTAAATACAGGAAAACGTATTGCTTCATTTGTAGGAGTAGCAGATATAACAAACCCTGAGGTAGTAATTGTTGTTATATTATACAACCCAACAGGAGAGGGCGGACATCAAGGAGGTGGTGTTGCAGCACCAGTTGCAGGAGAAATTTTAGGAGAAGTTTTACCATATCTTGAAATTACCAAAAAAACGGAAGAAGTGGACGAAAAAATTAGCATGCCTAATGTAACAGGATTAACATTTAAAGAGGCAAAAAATATTTTGAAAGAATCAGAAATTGAAACAGATTCTCAGCTTGAAGATGAAAGCACTATTACAGAGCAATTACCAAAAGCAGGTATTGAAATAACAACAGGAACTAAAGTAAAACTTTATAGCAATTAGAGAAGTTGCAATATTGTATTTAGGCGTGATATAATTATATATGTCGTAAGACTTTAGGCCAATCAAAAAAATTAAGTGAAAGGGGTTTATTTAAAATGGCTAGCAATTCTTTCTTCTTTGAAGATGGCAAAAACTTGTACGGAGAGAGATTTGGCAGTGCACTTGAGTATGAACTTGAAAAAGACACTGCTACAGGCATACCCGAATTGCGGATAAAACCGCATCTGCTTCAACCGGAAAGCATTTATTTCCCTATGCAAAGCAAGTTTGACCTTGTGTGCGAATGTGCGGCAAAAATTGCTGTTACTTTCGGTGATTTTTACCTTGTAATATATGGCAAAAAGCTACTCATTTTGGGAAGTGATTCAAAATCCATAATTGCAAGCAAAATTAAAGAAACACAAATGTCATTTATCCAAATTGATGATAATTTGAATAAGAGAGTTCAAAGAGAAATAATAAGAGGCATCAAAAACTTCTTACCAACACTTGACATCTTTTGACAGGCAATAGCTTACGAATGTAAGCTATAAAGTAGGTGGGCTATAGCCCGCCTTTTTTATTAAAAAAACAAACAAAATATTAGGAAAATATTGTAAAATAAGCAAATTTGTGATATTCTATATAGTATGTAAAAATGGAGAGTGAAATATATGAAAGACCAAATTTTAAAAATTGAAGAAAATGCAAAACTAGAAATTGAAAAAGCTGAAACTTTGCAAGCTTTAAATGAGGCAAGAGTTAAATTTTTGGGCAAAAAAGGTGAGCTAACAGCCGTTTTAAGAGGCATGGGAGCATTATCTGCAGAAGAAAGGCCTATTATTGGAAGCTTTGTAAATGAAACTAGAGATGTTATTGAAAATCTTATTGAAGAAAAAGAAAATAAACTTAAACAAAAAGCATTAAATGAAAAACTTAGCAAAGAAAAAATAGATATAACAATGCCAAGTAAAAAAACTGAAATTGGTTCAATTCACCCAATTACAGGTGTTATAGATGATATTAAAGAAATCTTTCTAGGTTTAGGATATGAAATTGCAAGTGGACCAGATATTGAAAAAACTTACTATGTTTTTGACAAGTTAAATACACCAATAGACCACCCAGCAAGGGATTTACAAGATACTTTTTATATAAATGAAAATATTGTATTAAGGTCACAAACTTCATCAGTTCAAATTAGAGTAATGGAAAATCAAAAACCACCAATCAAAATAATCTGTCCAGGTGCAGTATATAGGTCAGATAGTGTTGACCCAACACACTCACCAGTGTTCCACCAAATAGAAGGACTAGTTGTTGATAAAGGAATAACAATGTCAGACTTAAAAGGAACACTTGAAACATTTGCTAAAAGATGTTTAGGAGAAAATACTGAAATTAGATTTAGACCACACCATTTCCCATATACAGAACCAAGTGCAGAAGTAGATGTATCATGCTTCGTATGTAAAGGAAAAGGATGCAGAGTATGTAAAAATGAAGGTTGGATAGAACTTTTAGGATGTGGAATGGTTCATCCAGTAGTTTTACAAAACTGTGGAATAGATCCAAATGTATATTCAGGTTTCGCTTTTGGATTTGGAGCAGAAAGAATAGCAATGGCAAAATACGGAATAGATGATATGAGATTATTATATGAAAACGATGTTCGTTTCTTAAGACAATTTTAATATAAATAAAAATTGAAGGAGAAAATTATGAAAACTAGTGTAGAATGGTTAAGAGAATATGCTGATGTAAATGTAGATGTAAAAACATTAGCAGATAGATTAACAATGACAGGTTCAAAAGTTGAAACAATTGAACAAAAAGGAGATAATATAAAAAATGTTGTTGTAGGTAAAATATTAGAAATAACAAAACACCCAGATGCTGATAAATTAATAGTTACAAAAGTTGATGTAGGAACAGAAACTGTGCAAATTGTAACAGGAGCAAACAATGTAAAAGTTGGAGACATAGTTCCAATTGCAAAAGATGGCTCAGAACTTCCAGGAGATGTTAAAATTAAAACTGGAAAATTAAGAGGTGTAGAATCTTGCGGAATGATGTGTGCTGTAACAGAGCTAGGTCTTGACTTAGCCGATTATCCAGGACAAATTGAACATGGAATAATGATTTTACCAAAAGACTATGAAAAATTCTTAGGAAAAGATATAGTAGAAGTTTTAAATCTAAAAGAAGATATTTTGGATTTTGAAATAACATCAAACAGACCAGACTGTTTTTCAATAGAAGGTTTAGGCCGTGAAACAGCAATTGCATTAAATGAAAATTTTAGAAATCCACATAAGGACTTAAATAAAGAAGTAAAAACAGTTGATTCAATTAATGGTCTAAAGATTGATATTAAAGCAAAGGATTTATGCTATAGATACATAGCAAGAGTTCTAAAAGATGTTAAGATAGAACCATCACCAGAATGGATGAGAAGAAGATTAAATGCTTGTGGAGTAAGAGCAATAAACAACATAGTAGATATAACAAACTATGTAATGTTAGAACTAGGACAACCAATGCATGCATTCGACATCGAAAATGTTGCTGGAAAACATATAATTGTAAGAAGAGCAAAAGAAAATGAAAAAATTACAACATTAGATGAAATAGAAAGAACTTTAAATACAGATAACCTAGTAATAGCAGACGAAGAAAAACCAGTTGCAGTAGCAGGTGTAATGGGAGGAGCAAATTCTGGAATTACAGACGAAACAAAAATAGTAGTGTTTGAAGCTGCAACATTTAATAGAGGAAGTGTTCGTTTAACTGCTAAAAAACTAGGATTAAGAACAGAAAGCTCAAGCCGTTTCGAAAAAGGATTATCTCCAGAAATAGCAATCCGTGCAATAAATAGAGCAGTAGAGCTTGCAGAACAGATTGGAGCAGGAAAAGCAGTTGAGGAAAAAATTGATATATATCCAGAAAAAGAAGCACAAAAAGTTATTCCATTTGAACCAGAAAAGGTAAATAAATTACTGGGAATGAATATATCTAGTGAAGAAATGGTAGATATATTAACAAAATTAGGAATAAATGTTAAAGGCGACAAATTAGAGATACCATTCTTTAGAGTAGACTTAAACCTAACAGCAGATATTGCAGAAGAAATTATTAGAATACATGGATATAACACATTAAACAGTACTTTAATAAATGCAGAAAGCACAGTAGGAGCAAAAACAAAGGTACAAAAACTACAAGACAGAGTAAAAGATTTACTTGTAGAAAAAGGCTTCTCAGAAATGTATGCATTCAGCTTTATAGGACATAAAGATTTTGAAAAATGTAAATTAGATAGCCAAAAAGCTATTAAAATAACAAATCCATTAGGAGAAGAATTCTCACTTATGAGAACATCTATGATGCCAACAGTAATGCAATCTATATCAACAAACTACAATAAGAAAAACAAAGATGTAGCATTATTTGAAATTGGAAAAACATATACAGATGAAAACGGAAATATTGCAAAAGGCGAAGTTGCAACAGAAACAGAGCAAATTGCATTTGCACTATATGGAAAAAATGCAGATTTTTATGTAGTTAAAGGAATAATTGAAAATATACTTCAAATATCAAATATTGCAAAATATCAACTTATAAGAGAAACAGAAGTAAACTTACACCCAGGAAGAAGTGCAAAAATATTAATTGGAAAAGATAGAATTGCAAGCTTTGGAGAAGTTCATCCAGAAGTACTTGAAAACTATGGAATAGGAGAAAAAGTATATTATGCAGTAATAGACATAGAAAAATTTGCAAAATACGGAAAAAATAACAAAAAATACACACCAATACCAAAATATCCAGCAGTAGAAAGAGATATAGCATTAGTAGTAGATGAAGATGTTGAAGTTGGTCAAATCGAAAGTGTAATTTCTAAAAAAGCAAAGAACATTCTAGAAAGAGCAGAGCTTTTTGATGTGTATAGAAGCGATAAACTAGGTGAAAATAAAAAGAGCGTAGCGTATGAGTTAATTTTCAGAGCACAAGATAGAACCTTAACAGATGACGAAATTAAAAACACAATGGAAGCAATTACTAAGGAATTACAAACAATTTTAGGAGCAGAATTAAGAACATAAAAATATATTAAAAATTTTCCAAAAAATAGTTGTAAAATCAAGCATAAATTGATATACTTGTATAGATGAGAAGTATATCAATTTTTTAATTGAAGGAGGTACAAAAGTGGAAGAAGAAAAAAACTTAAGCACAGAAAATAATACAGAAATTGTCGCAGAAAATGATGAAAGCATAAAAATAGCAAATGATGTTGTAGCTTCAATCGCAGGAGTTGCAGTTTCAGAAGTACCAGGAGTTTATGGCATGGCAGGAGGCATTACAGAAATTTTTGGTAAAAAAGGCTTAACAAAAGGAATTAAAGTTGAAGTAGGAGATAAGGAAACAAAAATAGATGTAAACATTATAGCTGAATATGGAGTAAGAATTCCAGATGTAGCTTTTGAAATTCAAAACAGAGTAAAAAAAGCAGTAGAAGCAATGACAGGACTAAATGTATCAAGCGTAAATATTCATATACAAGGAATTAATATAGCAGAAAAAAGAAAAGCTGATGAGGAAAATACAACAAATGAATAATATTATAGAGGTTGGGAATACCCAACCTACTAAATAAAAAAGAAAGGATAAGGTAATATATGAAAATTTTAGATAAAATAGGATTAGTATTATTTTCAAGTTTAATTTTATTAGGAGGACTAGCTGTATTATTTACAATATCAGGATGGCTAGAATTAGGCATAGTGCTAGATGCAATAGAGTTTATTATAACAGGAGAAGTAGCAGCAAGAGTAACATTTGTAATAACAGTTTTATTAATATTATTAGCAATAAAATGTATCTTTTTAAATTCAGACTCAAAAAGTACAAGCAATTTAAAAGATGGAGTACTATTAGAAAATGATAATGGAAAACTACTAGTAACAAAGGATACAATAGAAAGCTTAGCAAATGCAGTAGTAAAGAACTATGAAACAGCACAAAATGCAGTAACAAAAGTAGAATTAGATAACGAAAGCAATGTAAGTATTTTTATAACATTATTTGTATATCCAGATGCAGTAATAAAAGACTTAACAGTAAGCTTACAAAAGGATATAAAAGAAACAATAAAAAAATCTTTAGACTTAGAAGTAAAAGACGTAAATGTTAGAATTAAAAATATTACACCTAAAAAAGAAATTAAAGAATAATATATATAGGAACAGTATTTATCTGTCCTTATGATAAGGAGAATAGCTATGGAACAATTCAAAAATTTTCTTATTAAATATAGGGGTGCTATAATTGGTGGAATTGTAGCAATAATTGCACTAATATTAAAAATCTATAAAATCCTATTAGGAGGATTAGTTATAGTTGCTGGAATTTTCTTAGGAAATTATATTCAGCAAAATAAAGAAATTGTAAAAGAAAAAATAAAGAACATAATAGAAAGATGGTAAAAAAATGAATATATCAAAAATGAGAGAATATGCTTTTATGCTTTTGTATGAATTAGAAATTCAAAAAGAATTTAGTGAAGAAAATATAGAAATATTTTTAGAAAACAATGAAATAGTAGATAAGGATGCAAAAAAATATATAAGAAAAATAGTAAAAGGCGTAAAAGAAAATGAAGAAGAGCTAGAAAAGAAAATAGCAGAAAAATTAAAACCAAAATGGAAATTAGAAAGAATTTCCAAAATAAATATAGCATTACTAAAATTATCTATTTATGAAATGTTATATGCAAATGTACCATATAAAATAGCAATAAATGAAATAATAGAGCTAGCTAAAACATATGGTGAGGACAATTCATCTTCATTTATAAATGGTGTTTTAGCAAATGTGGTTAAGGAGAACTTATGAGACCAGTAGCAATAACTGTAAGTGAATTAAATAAGTATATAAAAGACAAAGTAGATACAGATGAGTTTTTAAACTATGTATATGTGAAAGGAGAAATTTCAAATTTTAAACATCACTATACAGGTCACTTATATTTTACCTTAAAAGATGAAAAATCTTTGATAAAATGTGTTATGTTTAAATCATCAACATCTACTTTAAATTTTGCACCAAAAGATGGAATGAAGGTTTTAGTTTTTGGAACAGTTGCAGTATATGAAGCAGGGCGGAGTATATCAAATATATTGCAAAGCAATTCAAGAAGATGGCGTAGGAGAATTATATAAAAAATATGAAGAATTAAAATCAAAACTTGAAAAAGAAGGACTATTTGACGAGTCACACAAAAAGAAAATTCCAATTTTTCCAAAAACAATAGGAGTTATTACATCACGGAACTGGTGCAGTAATAAGAGATATAATAAATGTATCAACAAGAAGAAATCCAAATGTAAATATAAAACTTCTTCCAGTGCCAGTACAGGGGAAAGGTGCAGAGGATAAAATTGCAGAGGCAATAAGGATAATGAATGAAAACAAGGTTGCTGATGTACTAATTTTAGCAAGAGGTGGAGGTTCAATAGAGGACTTATGGCCATTTAATGAGGAAATTGTTGCAAGAGCTATTTATGAATCTCAAATACCAATAATTTCAGCTGTAGGGCATGAAACAGATTTTACAATAGCAGACTTTGTAGCAGATTTAAGAGCCCCAACACCCTCAGCAGCAGCAGAACTTGCACAAGCTGATATATATGAGGTAACAATGAAATTAAATACATATCAAGATAGACTAAGACAAGCTTTAAAGCGAAAAGTTGAAATAATGCGTTTAAGATATGAAAAAATAATGGCTTCACGTGTGTTTACAGATTCAACTAAAAGCATAAAGGAAAAGTATTTATATATAGATAGTAAAACAAAAGAATTTGAGGATGCAATACAGAAAAAATTTAAAGAATGTCAAAACAGGGTGATTAATAGTATTACAAAATTGGATGCTTTAAGTCCATTAAAAACTCTTACAAGAGGATATAGTGTAGTAGAATTTACGGGAAAAGCTGTAAAAAGTATTAATGAAGTTAAAAAGGATGACAATATATCTATAAGATTACAAGATGGCTACTTAGGAGCAAAAATAACAGATGTAATAAAAAATTAAGGAGGTAATATTAATGAAAAAAACATTAATTATAATAATTGCAGTAATGTTGGTTGTTTTAATAGGAATAATAGTTGGAAAAAGCATAAATGAGGCTAATAACTCTATTCAAACTGACTCTGGGAAAATTGAGAATAACATAAATAAAGTTTCAAACAAGGATGTGGATAAAAAAACAGAAAATAAAGCAGAAAACACAAGTAGCAATGAGGCAAATAACACCATAGATAATACAGAAAAAGAAGAGGAGCCAGCCGTAAAAACAGATTTAGATAAAGCTATTGATTTAGTAAAAAAAGACTGGGGAGATGATGATACAGTATATTTTGCACAAGATGGAAAAACAGATAATGGAGAGTTTATTATTTGTGTAAGAGATAATGCAACAACAGGGGCAAGAGCGTGGTACTCAGTAAATGTAGAGGCAGGAACAGCTGAAAAGTGGGAATAGGAAGGAGAAAATTATGAGTTTTGAAGAAAATGTGGAACAATTAGAGAAAATCGTTCAAGAATTAGAAAAAGGCGATTTGAATTTAGATGAATCTATAAAAAAATTTGAAGAGGGAATGAATTTGTCTAAAAAATGCAATGAAATATTGGAAGAGGCTGAGAAAAAAATAACGGTTTTAATAAAGAAAGATGATGGATTGCAGGAGGAAAATTTGATTTAAAACGACTAAGATAACAAAACTATGGAAAAAACATAGCCACGTAGGTAACAGCACTCCCAAGCCGGCTTTTGTGGTATTGTCAAGTGTGTAAATGTCAATATTTTTGTGTATAAAAACCACCTTTTGAGCAAATAATATCAAAAGGTGGTAAATTTTATGTTAAAAAGAAAAATTATTCCAGTGATTTTATTAATAATTTCAATTATTTCATTTATTTTTTATAATATTTATTTTAGAACTGATTTGAATAATGTTGAAGCTTTGTCTAAGTATGGTTCTAGAGGGGATGAGGTTAAGCAAATTCAAACAAAGTTAAAAAGATGGGGCTATTATTATGGTAGTGTAGATGGTATTTATGGTTCGCAGACTGTGTCTGCTGTTAAGTGGTTTCAATCTAAGAATGGTTTAACTGTTGATGGAATTGCTGGGCCTAAAACTTTAGCTGCTATGGGAATAACTGGAACATCAAATAGTATGGGTGGTACAGCTTCAAATTCGGATCTTAATTTGTTGGCTCATTTAGTATATGCGGAGGCTAGAGGGGAGCCTTATTCTGGCCAGGTGGCAGTTGCTGCTGTTGTTTTAAATAGAGTGAAGAGTAATTCTTTTCCAAATACAGTGGCTGGTGTAATATATGAAAGAGGTGCGTTTTCTGTAGTTGCAGATGGGCAAATTAATCTACAACCAAATCAAACTGCTATTTCTGCGGCTAGAGATGCATTAAATGGTTGGGATCCAACTTATGGGGCAATATATTATTTTAACCCTAATACTGCTACAAATGGGTGGATTTGGTCAAGACCTGTAACTGTTGTAATAGGAAATCATAGATTTTGTAAATAATGTGTTGAAATTTTTAGGGTTTTGTAATATAATTGTAACAAATTTGTAACAAAATAGTTGAAAGGAAGATAAGGATGTTTGGATTTGGTCAAGATATAGGTATAGATTTAGGAACTGCAACGGTAATTGAATATGTAAAAGGTAAGGGAATAGTGCTAAGAGAGCCTTCAGTTGTTGCTGTTAATAATCAAACAGGAGATGTATTAGCAGTTGGGGCTGAAGCTAGGAGAATGCTTGGTAGAACGCCAGGAAACATAGTTGCAACAAGACCTTTAAAAGACGGGGTAATTTCAAATTATACAGTTACAGAAAAAATGTTAAAACACTTTATATCAAAGGCTACTGGCAAGTCTATATTTTCACCAAGAATTATGATTTGTATTCCTTCACAGGTAACAGAGGTTGAGAAAAAGGCTGTAATAGATGCAGCAACACAAGCTCGGGGCAAGAAGAGTTTATTTAATAGAAGAACCAATAGCAGCAGCGATTGGAGCAGGAATTGATATATCAAAACCTTCTGGAAATATGGTAGTAGATATTGGAGGAGGAACAGCTGATATAGCAGTAATTTCGCTTGGTGGTTCAGTAGTAAGCACATCAATTAAAGTTGCTGGAGATAAATTTGACGAGGCAATAGTAAAATATATAAAAAAGAAACATAACATGATGATAGGAGAAAGAACAGCCGAGGATTTAAAGGTTAATATTGGGTGTGTTTATCCAAAGGTTCAAGATGTTAAAATGGAAGTAAAAGGTAGAGATTTAATGACAGGACTTCCCAAAATGGCAACTATTTATTCAAGTGAAATGCTAGAAGCTTTGGCAGAACCAGCAATGGCAATAGTTGAAGCTGTACATTCAGTATTAGAAAAAACACCTCCAGAATTAGCTGCTGATATAAGTGATAGGGGAATATATATGACAGGTGGAGGATGCCTAATTGATGGATTAGATAAATTGCTACAAGAAGAAACCGGAATAAATGTAAATGTAGCAGAAGACGCTGTATCTTGTGTTGCATTAGGAACAGGAAAAGCATTAGATAACTTAGATATGTTAGATGGAAAGGCAAGAAAATAAAATAAAAGGCTAAGAAAAATCTTAGCCCTAATTTTTTATTTTATATTTTTACTGTTTTCATAGTATTTTTTTAATTTTTCATAAACTAAATGATTTATTGTCCCAGCAGGGTATTTTCCGTCTTTGTTTTGCTTTCCAGCAGGAACTCCTGTTAGTATTTCAATTCCTTCATCAATAGTAGATACAGCATAAATATGAAATTTTTTCTCTTTTACGTTTTCAATAATTTCATCTGTTAAATGCAAGTTTCTTACATTTTGAATAGGTATTATTACACCTTGTTTGCCTGTTAAACCACGTTTTTTACAGATATTATAGAAACCTTCAATTTTCTCATTAACACCACCAATAGGTTGAATAAATCCTTTTTGGTTTACAGAACCAGTAACTGCAATAGATTGAGTTATAGGTACATTTGAAAGGCTTGAAAGTATTGCATAACATTCTGTACTTGAGGCACTATCACCATCAACACCATTGTATAATTGCTCAAAACACAAGCTAGCTGTAAGTGATAAAGGAAAATCCTGTGCAAATTTTTCACCTAAATATCCTCTTAGAATAAGAACACCTTTTGAATGTGTTGGACCAGACATATCAGTTTCTCTTTCTACATTTATAACTCCAGTTTTTCCCATAAATGTGTTTGCTGTTATTTTTGCAGGCTTTCCAAAGGTATAGTCTCCAATAGTCATAACAGTTAAACCATTTATTTCGCCTACTTTGTAGCCATCAGTATCTATAAGCAATGAGTTTTCTTCAATTAATTCAGCATACTTTTGATCATATTTTTTTACTCTTTCAATTCTCTTTTTTAAAGCTTTATCAACATAATCAGCAGTTACAATTTTCTTTTTAGAAAGTCTTGCCCATGTTGATGATTCTGAAACAATTTCACCAATTTCATTAAAATGTGTTGAAAGTTTTTCTTTATCATCAGATAATCTAGAAGCATATTCTACAACCTTTGCCATAGCTGATTTATCTAAAGGCAAGCATTTTTCCTTTTCGCAGTAACTATGAACAAATTTGGCTAATCTTAAAATATTATCATTGTTTCTAGGAGCTGATTCTTCAAATTCTACTTTAATTTTAAATAGTTTCTTGAAATCTGGGTCTAATGATAATAGCGTATGGTAAATGTTTGCGTCACCTAAAAGTAAAACCTTAACATTTAATGGTATAGGTTCAGGCTTTAGTGAAATCATAACTAAACTAGAACGTTGTTCCATATTATTTTCAATATTAGCTTCTTTTATTAATAAAGACTTTTTTAAAGTATCATAGCAAAGCTGGTTTGTAAGTAAATCTTGAGCTTGTAAAATTAAGTATCCACCATTTGCTTTATGAAGAATTCCTGATTTTAGCATTGTGTAATCAGTTCTAAGCATACCATATTGATTTTCGTATTCTAATTTACCAAATAAATTTTGGTAAGAATAGTTAGAATCCATAATAACAGGGCTACCTTCAGTATTACTATTATCAACAAATAGGTTAACTTTGTAATTTAGCCAAGGTTTAACAACCTCAGGCTTTGGAGACTGTGGAGTAGGCTGAGTGCATGTTTCTTCAATAATAAAGTTAGAGATATTTTTAAGAATATCTTTTTTAATATTATCTAAGAATGTTATAATTTTTTGGTTTTTCTTATATGCAGCTCTAATTGGATTAATATAAGAATTTATAGTCAATAGAGCAATATTAGATTGCCATTCTTCAACCTTTTTTTCAGATTCTTTTTCAATTAATTTTAGCTGGCCAATAACTTGCATAATTTGCTCTTGAACTATGCTAGATTTTTCTTCATATCCAGCTTTTATACTGTCATCTAGCTTTTCGAATTCTGCTTCATCAAGAGCTTTTCCTTTATACACAGGTAGCATATATATGCCATTTGGTGCAGCTTTTACTTGAAAGTTATTTTTTAGGGTTTCTTTATTTAAGTTTTCTAATAACTTTGTACGTTTTTCTTCATACTTTTGTTTAATTAAACTTTTTTCTTTTTCAAAATCATCATTGTTAAAAGTTCTTTTTAAATATTTTCTAATATCTTCAACAAATGCTCCCATTGTTGAAGCAAAATTTTTACCTTCACCTGCTGGAAGAGATACTGCAATAGGTTCATTTGGGTTATCAAAGTTATAAATATAGCACCAATCATCAGGTGTTTTTTGTTTTGAAGCAATTTCTGAAACATACTGTTTTGTATACATTGTTTTACCAACACCTGAAGGACCTTCAATATAAAGGTTATAGCCTTTAGCATTAATACTAAGCCCAAATTGCAAAGCAGCAATTCCTCTTTCTTGACCATAAACCAACCCATTTGTTTCTAATTCATCGGTTGTTTCAAAATTAAAAATATTTGGATTACACAAATTTTTTAAATCTTTATAAGTTAATTCATTATTTTTCATTAGTATTCCTTCTTTCTCAAAATATTTATTTTATTATTTATTATAGTAAAGTGTCATAATATAGGCATCTTGTGTGCCACCATAATACTTTTTACGAACTCCTAAATTTTCAAATCCATATTTCAAATATAGCTTTTGAGCAATTTCATTTTGAGTATTTACCTCTAAAGTAAGAGATTCTTTTGCTTTACCAAGTTCAATAAGAACTTTAAGCAAAGCATTTCCAATACCTTTGTGCCTATAAGACTTACGCACAACAATATTTGTAATATGTGCGTCATCTACTGAAAACCATATTCCAGCAAAACCAACAACTAAGCCATTTTCTTTTGCAACAATATATTTAGAATTAAGATTTTTAAGTTCAGATTTTAGATTTTCCGGCTTCCAAAAGTCATCAAATTCAGTTATAAATACTGGTTCGATCTGGTAAAAATCTTCTAAAGTCATATTTGAAATTTCCATTACTTTTTCCTCATTCTTTCCGCTTGAGAAGGTCTTAAATACATAACAGATAAATTATCAGCATCTGTAGATTGACCGTTTAAAAACTTTTTATATCCGGCTAAACCAATATTCTTACTATAAATATTATTGTCAAAATTATCAAAATTATTTAAAAGGCAAGAACCGTCTCCAACGTAAGCTATGTTATTATATTGTTTTAAAACATTCGTCAAATTATTAATATCATCAGCATAATAGTCTGAAACTAAATTGTAATTTTTATCAAAAATTGCCATGTATACTTGGTTATTTCGAGCATCAAGTATTGAGCAGATATAATCAAACCCTGCAACATTATAAGCTAATCCTTCTAGTGAAGAAACACCTACAACAGGTATGTTGTAAACAACTGCCAAAGCCTTAACAGTTGAAACACCAATTCTAATGCCAGTAAAAGAACCGTGGGCCAATATCGCAAGCAATTAAGTCAATATCAGTAAGCGAAAAGCCTGTAACTTCAAATAGTTCTTGAATAAGAGGCATAAGCTTTTCAGAGTGTGTTTTTTCATTAATAATATTAAGCTCTTTAATTAATTTATCATCCTCAAGTAAAGCCACAGAACATGAATTACTTGATGTTGAAATTGCTAAAATCTTCATTAAAATCTCCTTTAAATTCTATTGTAATATATCTTTTTTCTAAATCATTAGTATCCTTAGAAATATTTATTTTAATATATCTAGATAAAATAGGCTCAATAAGTTCGCCCCATTCAATCAAGCAAATACCTTTATCAAAATATTCAGGACCACCAATGGCGTAAAATTCATCTAAATCCTCTAATCTGTAAACATCAAAATGATAGATGTTAGTATCATCTTTTGAATATTCATTAACAATGGTAAAAGTAGGACTTGAAATCTCATCTTCTAAGCCAAAATAGCTTAAAAACCCTTCAGTAAACTTAGTCTTACCACTACCCAAATCACCTGATAAAACAACAATATCTTTTTTATTTAATTTTGAGGCTAAATTAAAACCAATAGCCTTTGTTTCATTTTCGTTATTTGATATAAATTTAAGCATAATTCACCACATACATATTGTATATTAAAGAAGAAAATTTGTAAAGGAAAAATGGAAAAATTTAGAAGTTTTTTTTAGAACGCAAATATTACAATTAAAGTGAATTTTCTAAAGAGTCTATTATTTTAGATATTATTGTTTTATTATCCATTTTGGAATGTATAACTGTTAAGATATAAATGTTAGAATTAATAATGATATAGATAATCTTGTGACTTTTAAAAACTATTTGACGAATATGTAAATCATTAGAAAATAAATGTAATTGTTTGCCTAAATAAGGCATTTGATTTAAGATTTCGATATAGTTTATTAACTTGAGAAAGTATTTCTTGATAGTATTTTGAGAACCGAATCGAGCAGTATTTATAAACTCCATTACATCTTCTTTAGCTGGTTTGGTCCAGATTAACATTTTAAAATCAACTCTCTCATTTCATCATTTGTGAAAACATCGCCATTTTCGATGGCTTTTAAACCTTCATGAACTTTACAGTAAATCAAAAAATTATTCAAAGTACTTCTGCTAGATAAATAGCTTTTTGAATTTGTTATAGGTTTTATTAGTTTCTGTTTTTCTTCCAAAGGGCATCACTTCCTTATAAAAATATTTAAGAAATAACAGCATTTATAAATACTACATATTAATAGTATAACAAATAACAACCCGAATATCAACCAATTAGTAAAAAAATATTAATTTGGCTTTTAGCGTACATAAAGTATTTACAAATACCAATTTTTAGTATATAATATTTAAGAAAAATTAGAAGGAGTGGACGCTTATGGAAGAAGTATTAGACGAAAATCATTTAATAGCAATTAGAAAAGAAAAATTAAAGGAATTGCAAACACAAGGGAAAGACCCTTTTCAAGTAACAAAATATAATAGAACACATTTAAGTCAAGAAATAAAAGACAATTATGAAGAATTAGAAGGAAAAGATGTTTCTATAGCAGGAAGAATAATGGCAAAGAGAATAATGGGAAAAGCATCTTTTTGCACTATTCAAGATGCAAGAGGAAAAATTC